>JAABUV010000512.1_pt1 | contig 58674 bp, 42 predicted proteins | sample 5559971 | NCBI WGS metagenome assembly JAABUV01 (sample SAMN10711881, study PRJNA513362) | rock metagenome | isolation source: Antarctica rocks | place: Antarctica: Victoria Land, Knobhead nord | collected 2015-12-19 | reverse complement strand
AGCGGAGCGAGGCCCACCACGTCGGACCGATGGGCCTCGCTCCGCTCGACGCCACCCTACGCGGATTGATCGTGATGAAAATCTTCTGAACGAACCCATGGTTTGCCCTCCGCCTCTCGGCCGAACGAACCCAAGCCTCGTCCGGAAGACATCGAACGTCTCATCCGAACCCGGGGGACAGAAAAAACTTGCGTCATCTCGGGATCTTTGCCGAACGAACCCAGGACTCCTTCGCCAGCGACCCGTTGCCGACCCCCACACTATCGTTCGATCGGGGTCGTCCTTATCGGGTCAACTGGGAAAAGGGGGCGGTCGGAGGTCATGGAACGCGACGGATCGCGGTTTCAGGTGGTGCCACGTCTTCGGCCCCCTCTCCCTAACCCTCCCCCACGGAGGGGGGAGGGGACCAGAGGGGGAGCCCCTTCCTCCACCGACCAGTGACCACGGCCCACCGCCCACGGCCCACCGCCCACCGCCCACGGTCAGACCGTGGCCGGGGTTGGTCAACATCCGGATCCCCCGGGTCGCGGGCGGCCGGTCGGGGTCGTATAATCGGGATGACCCCGACGTCGAGGCCCCGGAACGCGCCCTCATGAGCATCGCCGACCCCGCCATCGACCTGGAACAAACGCTCCGCGAGCGGTTCGGTTTGGAGCGGTTCCGGCCGGGCCAGCGCGAGGTGATCGAGAACGTCCTGGCGAGTCGCGACGTCCTCTGCGTCATGCCGACCGGCGGGGGGAAATCCCTCTGCTATCAGCTCCCGGCGGTCCTTTTGCCGGGCCCGACGCTGGTGGTCAGCCCCCTGATCGCGCTGATGAAGGACCAGGTCGACGCCCTGACCGCTCGGGGGCTCCGGGCGACCTTGCTCAACAGCACGCTCGACCAGGCCGAACAGCGGGCCCGGCTGGCCGAGATCGAGGAGGGGCGGTACGACCTGGTCTACGTCGCCCCCGAGCGGTTCCGGAGCCCCCGGTTCGTCGAGACGATCACCCGGGTCCGGCCCGCCCTGTTGGCCGTCGACGAGGCACATTGCATCAGCGAGTGGGGGCACGACTTCCGGCCCGACTACGCCCGGATCGGCCAGGCCCGGCGGATCATCGGCTCGCCCCCCTGCATCGCCCTGACCGCCACCGCCACCGACCTCGTCCGCCGCGACATCGCCGACCAGCTCGGGCTCCGCGACCCCGCCCAGTTCGTCACCGGGTTCGACCGGCCCAACCTCAGCTACGCCGTGGTCGAGGCCCGCCGCGACGCCGACAAGCTCGCCGCCCTGGCCGAGGCCCTGGAGCGGACGCCCGGCTCGGCGATCGTCTACGCCTCCAGCCGGGCCCGGTGCGAGTCGGTCGGGCAGTTCCTGGAGAAGGAGCTGCGCCGGAAGACCGTGATCTATCACGCCGGCCTGACCCGCGAGGAGCGGACCGAGGCCCAGGAGCGGTTCATGGGGGGCGACGTCCAGGTGGTCGTGGCCACCAACGCCTTCGGGATGGGGGTGGACAAGGCCAACATCCGGTCGGTGGTCCACTTCAACCTGCCGGGGACCGTGGAAGCCTACTACCAGGAGGCCGGGCGGGCGGGCCGCGACGGACTGGAGGCGAGCTGCGTCCTGCTGTATGCGCCCGGCGATCGGTTCTTGCAGGAAATGTTCATCGAGAACGAGTATCCGCCGCCCGATGCGGTCTACCGGGTCTACGAGTTCCTCCGGGGGCTCGACGCCGACCCGATCGAGCTGACCCAATCCGAGATCAAGGAGTCGGCCCGGATCGACCTGAACGAGTCGGCCGTCGGCACGGCCCTGAAGATCCTCGAAGGGGCCGGGGCGATCGAGCGGTTCCGCCCCCGTGAGAACATGGCGATCGTCCGGATCAACGCCGACCCCGAAGAGCCCAGCCTGATCGGCCGGGTCAGCCCCAACGCCCACGTCCAGCAACTGACCCTCCGGGGGGTCGAGGGGATCGTCAACCGGCGGTACGGCGAGTCGGTCTACTTCCACCCCGACGAGTTCGCCGCCAAGCTCGGGCTCGACCGCGCGGCGCTCACGCGCGCCCTCAAGAACCTGGCGGCCGAGTTGCCCATCGACTACGTCCCGCCGTTCCGGGGGAACGCGGTCCGGGTCAACGACCGGACCCGGCGGTCGCGCGACCTGGTGATCGACTTCGCCTCGCTCGCCGATCGAAAGCAACGCGAGTACGACAAGCTCGAACGGATGGTCAAATACGCCCAGGCGACCCAGTGCCGCCGGGCGTATATCCTCGGCTACTTCGGCGACACCGAGTCGGTCCATTGCGGCCGGTGCGACAACTGCGGCCCGTCCGAGGCCCGACGCTCCTCTGCCTCGCGGGCGATCGACACCGAGGCCGGCCGCGAGGTCTTGCTCAAGGTTCTTTCGGGCGTGGCCCGGGGCAAGGGGAAATACGGCAAGGTCGCCATCGCCCAGATGCTCACCGGCTCCGGCGCCGAGCGGATGGAACGGCTCGGCCTGAAGCGGCTGAGCACCTTCGGGATCCTCTCCCAGTTCAACCGGAACGAGGTCGCCGTCCTGATCGACGCCCTGACCTCGGCGGGTCTGGTCGAGTCCCGGGACGTCGACCGCTTCCGGCCGGTCGTCGACGTCAGCGAGGCCGGCCGGTCGTACCTCAAGGCCAAGGGGGACGCCCCGATCGAGCTGGCCTTGTCGGAAGAACTCTACGCCAAGGTCCGCTTCGGCGGGATGGAGCGGCGGACGACCCGGCCGAGCCCCGCCCCCTCGATCGGCGACGCCAGCTCGGCCAGCCCAGAGGAGGAGACCGACGATCCGGCCGCCTCGGACCTGGGGGACGACCCGCTCTATCGGAAGCTCAAGAGGATCCGGGCGGCCTGGGCCAAGGAACTCAACCATCCGGCCTACACGATCTTCCCGGACAAGACGCTGGAGGCCCTGGTCCGCGACCGCCCCGCATCGCCGTTCGAGCTGGCCTCGGTCAAGGGGGTCGGGCCGGTGATCCGGGAGCGGTACGGGTCGGCCCTGCTCGCCGCGATCGCCGAGGGGGCCGGCGGTCCCCCTCGCGCCAGGGCCGAGGCCCCCACCCCCGCCCGCGTCCGGCCGGAACCGCCACCCCGGGCGGCCGAGCCCGCCCCGACCCACTCCGAGTCCCACGTCCCGACCGAGGAGTGGACCTGGCGGCTCCTGGATCGAGGGTTCACGCTGTCCGAGGCCGCGGCGATCCGGGGACTCGATCCTCCGGCGATCGTCCGGCACGCGCTGGTGATGGCGAGGAAAGGCCGCGAGGTCCCGATCGAGGCGTTCCTGCCCGCCGAGACGATCGCCCGGTGGGACGACCGGCGAGGCGAAGGCGAGGACGCCCCGCCCGATCCCGAGCCCGTGGCCGGGCTCTGGACGCTCTATCTCGCCTGCCGGGGCCCGGACATCTGATCCGGCCGTCCCATTCTCCGTGGATCCGGATGGACAGAGTCGAGGTCGGTTCCCGGCCCTGCGTTTCAGGTGGGCCGATCCTCGACGCGCTTGAGGGCGAGGCGGGCCCAGTTCAGGGTCTGCTTGGCGGCCCGACGCTGGATGACGTCGCGGGGCTGCTCGGGGCCGAGTTCGAGCTTCCGGGTCTGGACCTCGTCGGCGGTCGCCAGGCCGAGGTAGACCAGGCCGACGGCGTCGGCCGGGACGCCGTCCCCGGGCCCGGCGAACCCGGTGACGGCCAGGCCGAGGTCGGCGTGGAACCGCTCGCGGACCTTCCGGGCCATCTCGCCGGCGACCTCGGGGCTGACGACCCCGTGGGCCTTGAGAGTCGCCTCGGGGATACCGAGCAGGTGGACCTTGGCCTCGGGGGCGTAGGTGACGACCCCGCCGGGGAAGTGCGGGCCGACACCCGGGATCGAGGAGAGCAGGTGCGCGACCAACCCGCCGGTGCAGGATTCGGCCGTGGCGATCGTGCGGCCGGTCCGGGCCAGCTCGCGGACCAGGGCGTCGACGACGTCTTCGGCCCCCTCGCCGACGATCAACTCGGCGAAGCGGTCGTGGATCAGTCCGGCGGTAGGCTCGATCAAGCGGGCGGCTTCTTCCTCGGTGTCGGCCTCGGCGACGATCCGGAAGCTGATGGTGGCCTCGGAGGCGGTAATCCCGACCTCGGGGATCCGGCCCCGGGCGGTCAGGTCGAGCGCCTCGGCCTCGACCTCGGACTCGCCCTTGCCGAACAGGTTGATCTTCCGGTGGACGATCCGGCGGGTCGCCAGCCCCGATTGGCGGAGCCGGGGGACGACCTGCTCCTCGAACATCCGCTTCATCTCGTTGGGGACGCCCGGCAGGCACGCCACCAGCGACCGTCCCAGCGTCATCGCGATCCCCGGCGCGGTCCCGATGGCGTTGGGTAAAGGTTCGGCCCCGGCCGGGAAGAGCGCCTGGACCCGGTTCCGCCCGGCCATCACCCGGTTCCGGCGGGCGAACATGGCCTGGATCGCCGCGAGCGAGGCGGCGTCCTCGACCAGCGAGACTCCGGCGAGCTCGGCGAGGACCTGGCGGCTCAGGTCGTCCTGGGTCGGCCCGAGGCCGCCGCTGGTGAGGATCAGGTCGGCCCGGCCCAGGGCGACCCGGAAGGCGGCGAGGTTCTCCGTCAGGTCGTCGCCGATCGACGAGTGGAAATGGACCGGGATCCCCAGGGCCCCCAGGGCCCGGCTGAGCCACTGGCTGTTGGTGTCCAGCGACTGCCCGCTGACCAGCTCGGAGCCGATGGCGATGATTTCCGCTTTCATCCGATCCCGCCTCTCCTGCTCGGTCGCCGATCATCCCGGGCCCACATCACATCAGGATACCCGGGGAACCCGCCCGGGGCATCGGGTGTCCGGACTTGGGTCGCCCGGGTTCCCGCGGGGCCGTCGGCTATGATGTAATAGCTCGACAGGCGGGGTTCGACTCCCCCGGTCCCCTTTGGCCCCCTCGGGAGGCTTTGCATGGTGGGCTGCGTCCTCGATCGTCCGACCTTGGTGCTCAACCGGAACTGGATGCCGGTCAACGTCGCCACCGTCGCCCGTTCCCTGACCCTGCTCTGGAACGAGTCGGCGCACGTGGTCGACCCCGACGACTTCCGGCTCTACACCTGGGCCGACTGGGCGCGGCTGGCCCCGAAGGACGGGGAGCCCTTCATCCGGACCGTCTCGTTCCGGATGCGAGTGCCCGAGGTCCTGACCCTGACCCGCCACGAGCGCCCCCGGTCCAACGCCGTCACCTTCAGCCGGCGGAACGTCTTCAAGCGCGACCACTCGACCTGCCAGTACTGCGGGGTCCAGCCGGGGACCGAGGAGCTGACCATCGACCACGTCATCCCCCGGTCCCGGAACGGTGCCACCACCTGGGAGAACTGCGTCCTGGCCTGCGTCTCGTGCAACGCCCGGAAGGCCAACCGGACCCCCGAGCAGGCCCACATGAAGCTCCGGAAGACCCCGATCCGGCCCGCCTGGAAGCCGTTCTACGACAATTCCACGATCCGGATCGCGAGCTGGTCGCGGTTCCTCAGCGAGGCGTACTGGAACGTCCCGATCGAGCATTGATCCGGATCGACTTGCGCACGCGGGATGGGCGGCGGTCGGCCCGGCCGTCGCCCGCCCGCCCGCGTTGGCATCCCCCCCCCGACGACGATCAGAAGCGATCCGGCCCTATTTTCGAGCCGGGCAATGGGTCATGGCCAATGGACGATGGTTGATGGGTAAAGGAAGTCCCGGAAGAGCCGTCGAAGAAGCTGCGGATGCCTTTGCGTTTGTTCGTCGTTGACCATCAGCCACCCGCCATTTTGCATCCCGGATCGCCTCACGGAAGGATCGTCATGACGACGTACCTGGTGGCCGGCGGCACGGGCTTCATCGGCAGCCACCTCTGCGAGCGGCTACTGGCCGGGGGGCATCGCGTCCTGGTCCTGGACGACCTGAGCAGCGGCCGGTACGAGAACATCGGACACCTGGAGGGGCGGCCGGGGTTCGAGCTCCGGGTCGCCAGCGTGACCGATCCGGCGATCGTCGAGGCGTGCGTCACCGGGTCCGACGCGGTCTTGCACCTGGCCAGCGCCGTGGGGGTGAAGCTGGTCGTCGACCAGCCGGTCAAGACGATCGAGACGATCGAGACGATCGAGACGATCGTGGGCGGGACCGACAACGTCCTCCGGTCCTGCGCCCGCTACCGCCGGCCGGTCCTGATCACCTCGACCAGCGAGGTCTACGGCAAGAGCGAGAAGATTCCCTTCGCCGAGGGGGACGACTGTGTGATCGGCCCGTCACCGCTGCCGTCTCCGACGGATCGAGCGGAACCCGAGGAGAGAGGCGAGCAAGCCGAGCGTCACCACGGTCGTCGGCTCGGGCACCGGCGAGGCCGCGCCGAGGGCCACCGGGGTCAGCAGGAAGTTGTCCCCGTTAGAGCCCGTGGCGATGATCCTTCCCAGGTCGTCCACCTTCACGGCCGAGGTCAAGGTCACGCCGGGAATCGGGGCGATGTAATCATTCAGATTGTCATCGAAGGAGTTAGCGGCGCCGTGAGGTTGGAGGTTAACCTCGGAGAAGGCGGCGTAGAAATTATATCCATTAAATCCATTAAACAGCAGGCCCGTACCGACGACCTGCCCCTGTCTGTTGATGTCCGAGACGGGAGAAGGGTTGGGCGATGTATTGGGGAAGATCCCGGGGAAGGTGAACCATCCGCTGGTTGAATTTTCGATGGTCGGGTGAAAATTACCTGGCAAGCTGGGTCCGTGATCATATTCGTAGCCTACTTTGTACAATCCACTTTGCATAGTGTAGACATGATAACTGTCTGCGTGTTGAGAGGGTGTGTCGGTCCGCTCATTGATCGAGCTGACGGGCGACTTGTCGAAGGCGTACACGGCGCCATTCGCCCCGGCCACGCCGTGCACCTGCCCGCCGCCGTCGGCCTGGAGTTGGTAGCTGACCCCCAGGTCGGTCGAGGTGTAGAGCGGTGCGGCCTCGACTCTGGCGGTGGCCATTAGGCACAGGAGCATCGTCACGCCGATCCAAACCTTCATCAAGGGTACATCCTTGTTCGGGACCGAGGGACGATTGAAGGCCGGGAGTTTCGGCGAGATCGTTTTTCTTGTCAAGCCCGGATCTCGACGGCCGGCTCCTCACGGGTGCGCCAGCGGATTCTGGCATTCTTCTCCGACGGGGGTTACAACGGGTGATCGGACCGAACCCGCTCCGGAGGCCCACATCAACGCCGCCACCTTCGACGCCATCACCCCGCTGCAACGCCTGATCCTCGAGCGGGCCCTGGCCCTGGCCCAGGAACTGGAAGCCACCGCCGGCTCCGCACCGGCCGGCCAGATCATCGACCGCTGCGAGTCGCTCCTGCTCGGCAACGGCCCAGAGTTCCTTCGCCGGGCCCTGGAGGATACTCTCCAGGCCCAAGTCGATACCCTGGAAAAAAAAGGGCGGCCCGCCGGATCTGCCCCTGGGGCGTGACCGGCCGCAACAAGGGGCGGTCGTCGCGGTCGATGATGACCGCCTTGGGGCGTTCCGAGTGGCTGCGGACCTACTCACGGGCCGGTCGATCGGCAGCGGGATGGTTGAGGGTGCGGCGAAGAACCTGATCGGCAAGCGATGGAAACAGAGGGGCGCCCGGTGGGTGGTCGGCAACGCCGATGCGATGGCCACCCTGTGCAGCCTGAGTGACAGCGATCACTGGGACCTCGACTGGGCCTCACCCAACGGAATGCCAGAATCCGCTGGCGCACCCGTTCCGACTCGCGGTCGGGACAGATGGCCCTCGGGGTTGTTACAATGGTGAGTTACGTCCGCCTGCCCTTTCCGAACCTGGACACGCTTGTCATCCCTCATCTTCTCGTGAGATCCGGGCGGCGGGACCGACATCACCGGAGTTGCCCCATGAAATTTCCATCCTTCCGCCGCTTCGGGCGGATTTCACCGATGTTGCTGACCTTGTTACTGAGTCTGGCTCCGACGGGGTGCGACCGCCCGAGTACGGGAGATCCCGTCGGGCCGACGATCAAGGTGGGCGATCTGGGAGATCCGTCCCTCCCGAAGCCCAAGGCGAAGACCGCGATCATCGGAGACCGCGAGCAAGGGCTGGCCGGCATGGTCATCAAGCCGCCGGTCTCGCAGGATCCCAGCCCGTTCCGGTTCGCGGAGATCGCCCGAGCCTCCGGGATCGACTTCCAGCATTTCTCGGGGATGACCGAGGCCAAGCACTTCCCGACCGCCAACGGCTCGGGCGTGGCGTTCCTCGACTTCGACGGCGACGGCAAGCTCGACGTCTATTACGCGACCGCCACCCTGCTCCCCGTGGGGACGGCGCGGACGGGGCCGAACCGGCTTTACAAGAACCTGGGGAACGGCCAGTTCCGGGACGTCACCGAGGCGTCGGGGCTGGTCTTCGCGGGGTTCTGCCACGGGATCGTGGTCGGCGACGTCGATAACGACGGAGACCCCGACGTTTTCCTCTGCAACTACGGGCCCAACGCGCTGTTCCTCAATAACGGCAACGGGACCTTCCGCGACGTCAGCCATGAGGCCAAGATCGACCGACCCGGCTGGTCCTCGGGCGGGGCCTTCTTCGACATGGACGACGACGGCGACCTCGACCTCTACGTCGCCAACTACGGCACCTGGAAGCTTCCCGAGGACGACATCTTCTGTGGCGACAAGGAGAACCATATCCGGTTCTACTGCTCGCCCCGGACGATCAAGACGACCAAGCATTTCCTCTACCGAAACAACGGCGACGGGACCTTCACCGACGTCCTCGACGACTTCCTAGTTGACGCCGAGGGCAAGAAAATTCCCGGCCGGAGCGACGGTCACGGGTTCGGGGTGGTCGCCTCCGACCTCGACGGCGACGGCAAGATTGACCTCTACGTCGCCAACGACATGAACCCCAACTTCCTCTTCCTCAACAAGGGCAAGGGCGTCTTCGAGGACGCCACCGAGATCTCGGGCGCCGCCTACGACGACAAGGGTCAGGCCCAGTCGGGCATGGGCGTCGACGCCGAGGACATCGACGGCGACGGCGACCCCGACCTCGTCGCATCCAACTTTGCCTACGAATACAACACGCTCCACCTGAACCTGGGCAAGGGGTCGTTCACCGACGTCACGCCGCTGTTCGGCCTGGCCGCCGACACGATGCCCTATGTCGGCTGGGGGCTCTCGCTGTCCGACTTCGACAATGACGGCTGGCCCGACTGCTTCGTCGCCAACGGCCACGTCGACAACAACCGGACGCAGGCCGGCCAGCCCGCCGAGTACGCCGAGCCGTCGCTGCTCCACCACAACATTCCGGTGAAGAACGGACAGGGTCGACGCTTCAAACTCGCGACCCGCGACGCCGGCCCCTACTTCGACGGCAAGCATGTCGCCCGGGGCGCGGCCTTCGGCGACTTCGACGACGACGGCGACGTCGATATCGCGGTCAACCACAAGGACGGGCCCGCCGCCTTGCTTCGCAACGACACCCCGACCGAGAATCGCTGGCTCCGCCTCCAGCTCGTCGGGACCAAGAGCAATCGCGACGCCGTCGGGGCCCGCGTCGAGGTCGAGGTCGCCGGCCGGACCATCGCCCGCCAGCGCAAGGGGGGATGCAGCGTCTTCTCCGCCAATGACCCCCGCCTGACCTTCGGCGTCGGCACGGCCCCCGAGGTCAAGAAGCTGACCGTCCGATGGCCCTCCGGGGCCGTTACCACCCGCGAGGCCATCAAGACGAACCAGGCTCTCCGGATCGTCGAAGGGGAATAGTCGGGCGTGATCCGTCCGGGAAACACCTGCTGAGCTGGAGGTCGAGGGCCCGATCCTGGCCTTGCCGACCGCGGACGAGATGAGTTTCGGGGGCATCGAGCGATGAGCAAGGTGGCAGTGCATCCGCCGCGTCCGAAGGGGCCGCGGGAGCGTCTTCTCCTGGCGGTCTCCGCGCTGGCTCTGGGAGCCCTGATCGCGTTCGCGTGGCCCAGGCCCGACCCGAAGACGGTCTGGGAGCGAGCCCGGAAGGCGTTCGAGGCCAGGGATTTCGCCGGGGCTCAGGTCGAGCTGGACCGGCTGAGCAAGCTCCGGGCTCCGACCCCGCTCGATTGGCTCCTCCGGGCTCAAGTCGCGATGGGACAGTCGCGGAACGAGGAGGCCATCGAGAACCTGGCCCGGGTGCCCGACGATCACCCGATGGCGCCTCAGGCGCAGCTCCAGTTGGGGCAACTGGAGTTGCGCCGGAACCGCTTCGTCCCGGCCGAGGCGGCGTTCTTGAAGGCGCTGGCGCTTGACCCGAAGCTGATCCAGGCCAGGCGGGAGCTGGTCTACATCTACGGGACGCAACTCCGCCGGCCCGAGCTGAACGCGACTTTCAAAGCCCTCTCGGAGGTCTCGGCGCTGAGTTTTCCCGAAGTCTTCCTCTGGTGCCTGTCGCGTGGGGTCACCTGGGAGCCCCAGGAGATCGCCGCGACCCTGGCCCGGTGCATCGAGGCCGACCCGGCGGATCGATGGGGTCGGCTGGGCCGGTCCGATGGGCTCCGCGACCTCAGCCAACTCGACGAGGCGGAGGCGGTCCTGACCCCCCTCCCCGAAACCGACCCCGACGCCCGGGCCGCCCGGGTCCGGATCGCTCTGGACCGAGGCGACCCGTCGGCCGCCGAGGCCCTGCTCGACGCCGGCCCAGCCGACCACCTCGGCCTGGCGCTGCTCCGGGGCCGGCTCGCTCTGGCCCGGAACGACGCGCCGGGGGCCGTCCGCCAGTTCCGGATCGCCCACGACAAGGCGCCCAACATCCGCGAGGCGATCCTCGGCCTGGGCCAGGCCCTCCAGATGGCCGGCGACTCCGCCGCCGCGACCCCCCTGCTGGAGGAGGCCCGCAAGCACGAGCTGCTCGGTTCGCTGGTCCAGAGGGCCGCCGTCGAGGCGAACCGGACCGACCCCGCCCTGATCCGTGACCTGGGCGAAGCCTGCGCCGCGGTCGGCCGGATCCCCGAGGCCCGGGCCTGGTACAACCTGGCCATCTCTCAGGACCCGCTCGACACCCGGGCCCAGCAGGGCCTTGCCCGGCTCCAGGATCCCGCCGAGCCGTCGAGTCCCCGCTGATCGGGTTCCCCCTTGTCGACCGGCCCGAGCCGGGCTACCATGCCGCGCCAAGGGCCGTCGGGCGATCCGGCGCAGTATGCGACCTCCCCGGGAAAGGATTCCCCCATGCCGAGCCTCATCCAGGATCCCCCGGCCCCCGCCGCCAAGCTCTCGGTGGTCGTGGCGTCGGTCAACGGGTGGTCGATGCTGGGGCCGACGCTCCGGTCGCTCGACGCCCAGCCGGAACGCCCGAGGATGGAGGTCATCGTCGTCGAGGCCGTCGGTGGCGAGACCCGCCGGCGCCTCCGGGAGCATCGGCCGGCCGTCGAGGTGATCGAGGTCGACGAGAAGCGGACCATCCCCGCCCTCCGCCATCAAGGGGTCCGCCGGGCATCGGGCGACCTCGTCGCGATCCTGGAGGACCACGGCGAGGTCGCCCCCGATTGGGCCTCGGCGCTGATTCAAGCCCACCAAGGCCCCTGGGGCGCGGTGGGCGGCGTGGTCGAGAATGGCCGCGACGGCCTGGTCAACTGGGCGGCCTTCTTCTGCGAATACGCCGCGTACATGGGGCCGGTCACCGAGGGAGAATCCGCCGACCTGCCGGGCAACAACATCGCCTACAAGCGGCCCCACTTGCTCCGCCACGCCCAGGAACTGGAGCAGGGGCGGTGGGAGTCCTGGATCAACGACAAGCTCCGGGCCGACGGCGTCCCGATCGCCTCGACCAACCGGGCGGTCGTCCGGCACATCAAGCCGTTCCGGCTCGGCCACTTCCTGGTCCAGCGGTTCCACTTCGCCCGGTCGTATGCCGGGATGAGGCGGGTCGATCAGTCGCCTGTCCGCCGGCTGATTTACGGGGTCGGCTCGCTCGCCCTCCCCGCGCTCCTGACGCTCCGGGTGACGCGGACGGCGCTGGCCAAGGGGCGGCACCTCGGCCGGTTCGCCGCGTCGCTGCCGTTGATCGCGCTGTTCTACACCGTCGGCGCGGCCGGCGAGATGGTCGGCTACCTGATCGGGCCGGGCGAGAGCCTGAGCCGGGTCGAGTGAGCCGGTCGCGGCCTCGATCCCGGAGCATCGACGGGCGATCGGATCCGACGACCGGGGACGCCGCCTTCGCTCCGGTCGCGAACCCCGCGGCTTGAGTCCGGCCGGCCCGCCGCCCTATGATAAGAGGATGGCCCTCGCGAGCGCGGGGCCTCCCCTCCCGATCGACGCACCAGGAGACCGACCGATGGCCACGATCACCGAGCCCCGGCGCGGGACGAGCCGGACGCACCAGACCCGGCTGCTCATCGACGGCCAGTGGCGCGACAGCGTCAGCGGCAAGACGTTCGAGACGATCAACCCGGCGACCGAGGAGGTGATCGCCCACGTCGCCGAGGGGGACGCCGCCGACATTGATCTTGCCGTCAAGGCCGCCCGGAGGGCGTTCGACCACGGCCCCTGGTCGAAAATGGACGCCCGCGACCGCGGCCGACTGATCAACCGGCTGGCCGACCTGATCGAGGAGAACGTCGACGACCTGGCCGAGCTCGAGACCCTCGACAACGGCAAGCCGATCGCCGAGTCCCGCCACGGCGACCTCCCGATGGTCATCGACACCCTCCGCTATTACGCGGGCTGGGCCGACAAGATCCACGGCCAGGTGATCCCCGTCCGGGGGAACTACTTCACCTACACCCGGCGCGAGCCGCTGGGCGTGGCCGGCCAGATCATCCCCTGGAACTTCCCGATGATGATGGTGGCCTGGAAGTGGGCCCCCGCCCTGGCCGCCGGCTGCACCATCGTCATGAAGCCCGCCGAGCAGACCCCGCTGACCGTCCTCCGGATGGGCGAGCTGGCGATGGAGGCGGGCCTCCCCAACGGCGTGATCAACATCGTCAACGGCTTCGGCGAGACCGCCGGGGCCTCGCTGGTGGCCCACCCCGGCGTCGACAAGATCGCCTTCACCGGCGAGGGGCGGACCGCCCAGATCATCATGCGGTCGGCCGCCGACACCATGAAGCGGATCACCTTCGAGCTCGGCGGCAAGAGCCCCAACATCGTCCTGGACGACGCCGACATCGAGAAGGCCGTCGATGGCGCCCTGCTCGGGATCTACCTCAACCAGGGCCAATGCTGCTGCGCCGGGAGCCGCCTGTTCGTCCAGGACACGGTCCACGACCAGTTCGTGAACCGCCTGGCCGCCAAGGTCCAGGCCCGGAGGATCGGCGACCCCTTCGACCCTCAGACCCAGCAGGGGCCGCAGGTCGATCAGGCGCAGTTCGACAAGATCCTGTCCTACATCGACAAGGGCAAGCAGGAGGGGGCCCGGGTCGTCACCGGCGGCGAGCGGTACGGCGACAAGGGATTCTTCATCCGGCCGACCATCTTCGCCGACGTGAAGGACCACATGGCGATCGCCCGCGAGGAGATTTTCGGCCCGGTCCTGGCCGTCTGCAAGTTCAAGGATCCCGAGGAAGCTGTCACCCGCGCCAACACCACCGACTTCGGCCTGGCCGCCGCGATCTGGACCCGCGACATCTCCAAGGCCCACTCGATCGCCCACCGCCTCCGGGCCGGGACCGTCTGGATCAACTGCTATGACGTCTTCGACCCGGCCGCCCCGTTCGGCGGGTTCAAGAGGTCCGGGATCGGCCGGGAACTGGGCGAAAAAGCCCTGGATAACTACACCGAGATGAAGACCGTGACCGTCTCGCTCGGCTGACGACTTCGACTCCGGTCCGTCCGCCTCCCCTCTCCCGATCGGCGAAAGGGGAGGCGGGACATCGTGAGCCCCTCAGGAAGACACCCCGCCCGATGGACGTCCACCTGATCCTGGCCAGCGCCTCGCCCCGACGCCGCCAGCTCCTTATCGAGGCGGGCTATCGTTTCGAGGTCGACCCCTCGGACATCCCCGAGCCCGAACCTGAGGGGCGGACCTCCGTGGCCGATTACGTCGCCGACCTGGCCTGGCGGAAGGCCCGGGCCGTGGGGGCCAGGCGGGGCTCGGGCCTGATCCTGGGCGCTGACACGTCCTGCTCGGTCGGGGGGGCGATCCTCAACAAGCCGGTCGATCGCGACGACGCCGAGCGGATGATCCGGCTCCAGGAAGGGCGCGAGATCGACGTCGTGACCGGGATCTGCCTCTACCGGGCGGACCTGGGCGAGTGGGCCGGCGCGGTCGAGGTCACGGTCTGCCGCTGCCGTCCCTTGACCGACGCCGAGAGGCGGGAGCATCTCGATTCCGGCCGGTGGGCGGGCAAGGCGGGGGCCTACGGCGTCCAGGATGACGACCCATTCGTCACGGTCGTCCGGGGGAGCTGGTCCAACGTCGTCGGGCTCCCGACGGAGCGGCTTGGGGCCCTCCTGGCTGGATCTCCCCGCCTGACAAGCCGGGCTGACTCGGCTACGATGGGGCCCGGATGACGACCAACCCGGAGCCACCCCGATGACCAAGCCCCCAACCCTCCGGCTCGTCGGTGCCGTCGCGATCCTCGTGGCGCTCGGCTTCGGAGCCGTCGCCTGGCTCTTGCCGGGCCTGAGGACGACGATGGCCCAAGCCCCGACCAAGGCCAGCCCCGCCCCGATCGACGGCGACCGGGCTTACCAGTACCTCCAGGCCATCTGCAAGATCGGCCCCCGACCGGCCGGCTCGGCCGCCAACGCCCGGCAACGGAAGCTGGTCGCCGACCACTTCCGGAAGCTCGGCGGCCAGGTCCGCGAGCAGCCCTTCTCCGGGACCGACCCGCTCTCCCGCGCCCCCGTCGCGATGGTCAACCTGATCGGCTCCTGGTTCCCCGATCGGGCCGAGCGCGTCGTCCTGGGCGTCCACTACGACACCCGGCCCTTCCCCGACGAAGACCCCGACCCCGCCAGCCGCCGACTCCCCTTCATCGGGGCCAACGACGGTGCCTCGGGCGTCGCGCTCCTGATGGAAATCGCCCACCACCTCCCGGAGTCTCCCACCCCCTGGGGCGTCGACCTCGTTCTCTTCGACGGCGAGGAGCTGGTCTACGGCGGCGGCCGGAACCAGTCCGGCGAGTACTTCCTCGGCTCCAAGGCGTTCGCCAAGGAATACGCCGACCGGAAGTCGCCCGCCGCCCATTACGCGGCCGGGCTGGTCCTGGACATGGTCGGCGACCGCAACCTGGCGATCGACAAGGAGCAGCACAGCGTCGAGTTTGCCAACCGACTGGTCAACGACGTCTGGTCCATCGCTCGGGCGCTGAAGGTCCCTCAGTTCCGCGACCGGGTTGGCCCGGCCGTCCAGGACGACCACCTCCCACTCAACGACGCCGGGATCCCGACCATCGACATCATCGACTTCGATTATCGCTACTGGCACACCTCCAAGGACCTTCCCGAACACTGCTCGGGCGCCAGCCTGGCGCAGGTCGGCAAGGTCGTCACCGCCTGGCTGAACAAGCCCAAGCTCCGGGGACGCTGAACCGCGACGGCCAAGCTGATCCCGGCCGCCTCAGACCTCGCGTTCGATCAGTCGGCGGAATCCCTCGCGCTCGCGGCGGGTGATATCGAGGTCGAACCTGGCGGCGGAGAGTTCCAGGCGAAACTGCTCCAGGGCCTCGCGGGCGAGCGAAAGGGCCCGGCCCCGGAACTTGGCCTGCTCGCAGGCATCCTCTGCCAGCGGCTCCAGATCGGCCCGGACATCGTCGGGCAGGGCCCGGATTTTCGCCCGAAGGGCCAGGAGTTCGGCCGGCACTGACGAGGCTGCCGGAGACTGGAGGGATGGGGGCATGGCGCTGGTTGTGGGGTTCATGGTGTGATCCTCGTCATGGATGTCACGACAGTCTAACACGAGGACTGGCGAAAGGCTCCGGGTTGTCGGATTTCCTCCGGCTGGGCAAACTCTGACGGTCCTGGACGGTTTGATCGACCTTTGGCCTATCCGGATCGGGGGCCTCCCGGTACATTCCGGACCGATCGGCCAGACCGCCGGGCGAGCGTTCGCGCGCTCGGGTGGCTGATGCCGTCGGGCCTTGAGACAGGGAGGTCTCGCGTCCCATGAGAAATCGGGTCGCCCGTTCGGGCCTGGGGTCGGCTTGCGTGCTGATGGGCGGGGCGCTGGTCGCCCTGGCGAGGTCGCCGGAACCCGTCGGCGAGGCGTCGTCGACGATCCGCGACGGGTTCGAGTCGCCCCGGGTCGCCTGGCGGCAGGAGCAGACTGACGCCACGGTCAAGATCTTCGCCCACGAGCGGACCCGCCGGGCCGCCCACGAGGGCGTGCTGTCCGAGGGCTTCCAGTTCGAGGCCGGGATCGGCGGCGGCCTGTACTACAGCTACCCGCTCCCCAAGATCCCGGTGACCGAGGAACTCAAGGTCGGCCTCTACCTCCGGTCGAACCGGGCCGGGCCGCAGCTCCTGGGCCGGGTCGTCCTGCCGGCCGACGTCGACCCCGACAGCCACCGGCCGTCGTTCGTTTTGGTCCCGGGCACGATCTTCGAGACCGCCGACCGCTGGCAAAAGCTGGAACTGGCCGAGATGCTCCCCTCGATCGAACGCCAGGCCCGGGTCCTCCGGGCCTCGACGAAGCGCAAGGTGAGCCTGGAAGGGGCCTACCTGGAGCGGTTGGTGGTGAACGTCTACGGCGGCGAGGGGGACACCGAAGTCTACCTCGACGAGCTGACCGTCGGCCCGGTCGCGCCAGAGCTGGCCGAGTCGCCGTCGCGGGCAAGCCGGGCCGAGGCCGCCAACGGGGGCCCGACCGCCCGGACGATCGCCGACCGTCCGAGGGGCCCGAGCGAGCCGCTGGAGGCGATCCGGCCCGGTATGAACGCCCGGATCAAGCTCGACCGGAACCGGCTGACCAAGGACGGCTTCCCCTGGTTCTTCACGGCCGTCCGCGCCCCCGACGTCGACCCAGCGCAGCTCCGCCGGATCGGCTGCGACGTGTTGGTCATCCCCAAGGGGGCCGACGAGGACTGGGTCAAGGCGGCGGTCGCCAGCGGCCTTTTCCTGATCCCCGAGCTGACCGGTCCCGACGACCGGATCCTGCCCGAGGCCGACCGGCTGCCCGCCGAGGCCGCCGCCTACCCGTTCCGCGAGTCGGTCGCCTTCTGGTCGCTCGGCGAGAACCTCGGCCGGTCGACCGACCTGGAGGTCCGCAAGGCCACCCTGAAGCAGACCCGGCGGGCGGCCGTCGAGATCCGTCGGCTCAAGCCCGGCGGCTCGCCGTTCACCACCGGGACGGTCGAGGGGATGCTCCCGGAATACGCCCGGGTCCCCGAGAACCTCGACGTGGTCGGGATTCCCACCGCCGGCTGGGCAACGACCCAGGATCCGATCGAGATGTACCAGTTCCTCGAACAGAGGAAGTTCCTGACCGCCCGGAGCAATGCCGACGCGCTGCTCTGGGCGTCGCTGGACGCCACTCCGCCGCCGATCTACCGCGAGGCCATCTGGGGGACCGACGCCCCTCCCTCCTGGGGTCTTCCCCGCGTCCAGCCCGAGCAACTCCGGATCGCCACCTACACCGCCATCGCGGCCGGCTGCCGGGGGCTCTGCTTCCGGGCCGACTCCGGCCTGGCTCAGGGCCAGGGGCGGATGAACATGATCGAGATGGCCCTGCTCAACGAGGAGATCGACCTGCTTGAGCCGGTCCTGGCCGACCCGGACAAGGCGATCCGGTTGATGGACACCTACCAGCCCGACCCGCCGCCTCCCCGGCCGGTCACGCTCTTCCAGATGAACAACTCGGTCACGACCCGGACCAAGGTCCCCGCGGAATATCCCCCCAACGCGACCGTCCGGGCCGCCGCGATCACGACCAAGGACCGTCGCGGGACCCTCCTGATGATCGCCGACTACCCGAAATACGCCCAGTATCAGCCCCCGCAGTCGGCCACCAACGACCTCAAGCTGATCGTCCCGGCCGCCAGTGACGCCCACGCCTACCTGGTGAGCCCCGGGGGGGTCCAGCCCCTGGGATCGACCCGGGGGCCGGGCGGTCTCTCGATCACGCTGGAAGACTTCGGCGTCACCGCGATCGTCCTGGTCACCACCAACGTCGATCTCAAGGACCAGATCGAGCAGTCGGTCAACCGGGTCCGGCCGCTGGCGGTGAACCTGGCGATCGAGCAGGCCGAGATCCAGCGCGCCTGGGTGGCCGAGATCGATTCGCTCCTCCAGGACATGCGTCACCCCCAGAAGGATGCGGCCGGCCTGATCAACCAGTCGGCCGAGCTGATCAAGTCGGCCCGCGAGGCCCTGGAGCGCGAGGACTACCAGACCGGCTGGGACGAGGCCCGTCGGGCGGGCCGGCCGCTCCGGGTCCTGATGCGCTACCACTTCATGGCGGCCTACGACGAGATCGTCAAGATCCTCAACGACGAGGACTTGCCCTGCGGTCCGCTCACCTACCAGGGCCAGGAGAAGCCGAGGGCCCGGATCGTCGCGCCGGTCGTCGTCGCACCGCTCTCCTCGTTTAGCACGCTGCCGCAGGCCTGGATCTGGGCCGACTGGATCCGGACCGGCCGGCTGGGCCGGAACCTCGTCCCCAGCGGTGACTTCAACGATCCCAAGGTTCTCAAGGAGGGCGGCTGGGTCGACGAAAGCTACAAGACCGAGGACATCGAGACCGAGATCAAGGTCCAGAAGGGCGGCCCCGACAAGAACGAACGCGGCCGGAATCTGGTCATGTTCTCCCGGCCCCGGAAGGGCCTGACGGTCGACTCCCTCCCTCCCTTCGTGGACCATCCAGTGGTGGCGATCCGGTCGCCGGCCGTGAAGGTGGGGGCCCGCCAGGTCTACCGGATCTCGGTGATGGCCTACATGGGGCTCTCCACCGCCCCGGGCGCCGGGGGCCTGATCGTTCGCGACTCTCTGGGCGGCGAGCGGCTCCAATATCGGAACTTACAGGCGCTCGGAGAATGGCATGAGATCGTCTTTTACCGCCGGGCGCCCGCCGACGGCACGATCTCGGTCACGCTCGGGTTGGCCGGCTACAACTATTGTGCCTTCGACGACTTGAAGATCGAGCCAATCGTCGAGACGGTCGAGGTCGACCCGCGGCAGGTCGCCGTCCGGCCCCGTCGAAAGCCCGCCCGGCCGACGGCCGAGACCACCTCGGCGACCGGGAGTCCTCCCGCCCGGTCCTCGACGGCCAACCGACTCCGGCCGACCCCGATCCGCGAATGACCGGCGGCAACCCCCTTCCCCTGAGCGTGGTCGTCGCCGCCACCGACTCCCCCCGCGCCCTCGCCCGGACCCTGGCGTCGCTCGCCGGGCCCGACGCGGGGCGGGTCGAGGTCGTGGTGGTCGACGGATTCGGGAGCGACGGGGCGGATCCACCTCCGGGCGTCCGGCGGGTCGCTGCCCCGATCGGCTCCAGCGTCCCCCGGCTCCGTCGCCTGGGCCTGGAGGCCGCGACCGGCGTCATCGTCGCCTTCACCGAAGATTCCTGCGTCGCCGCCCCGGGTTGGGGCGTTGCCTGGATCGCGGCCTTCGCCGACCCCTCGATCGCCGCCGGCTCGGGCCCGGTCGAGCACGACGCCGGATCCTCGGCGCTCGACTGGGCGGTCGTCTTCTGCGAGTACGCCCCGTTCCTCCCGCCCAGCCCGCCCGGCTCGCCCTCGCGGTTGGCCGGCAACAACTTCGCCGTGGACCGGGAACTCGCGCTTCGCCTGACCGACGAAAAGGTCCACGAGACCGCCCTACTTGCGGCGATCCATCGGGCCGGCGGGCCCGTCCGGACGGTCGAAGGCGCTGCGGTCCGCCACGTCCGACGGTTCGGCCCGGGCGAGGCGATTGGCGACCGCCTCCGGTTCGGCCTTGAATTCGGCCGGCTCCGGGCTCGCGACGATTCCCCGATCGCCCGGCTCGCGGGCCTCCTCGCCGGTCCGGCCATCTTCGGCGTGCAAGCCGGCCGGCTGGTTCGGACGGTCTTCCGGAACCGCCGCCATCTCGTCCCCTTCGCCCGCTCGCTCCCGATCACCCTGGCGCTCCTGGCCGCCTGGAGCGTCGGGGAGTCGCTTGGTTGGACCCTGGGCCCGATCCGACGCCCGGAACCGATCGATCCGGCGCGCGAAGCCGCCCGGCGAGACGGGGCGTCTCGCCGGGCGTCCGGGGTGCTTCGGGCGATCTTCAGCGGGCGGTCACGGCCCGGTGGGCTTCGCGAAGGTCGAGGGCGGTCTTCGGGGTCGTCGAGGTGAGCGCGGCGCGGGGGTCCGGGCTCTTGCCGTCGGGTCCGGGGGGCAGCCTCGGCAGGGCGACCTCGACGTTCTGGCCGGTCAGCGCCTTCATGAATTCGATCAGGTCGGCCTTCTCGGCGTCGGTCAGGTTCAGGGGCTTCATGTCGGGGTCGAGCGCGGGGTTCTTGATCCCACCCTTGTTGTAGAGGTCGATGACCTTCTCCAGCGTCTTCTCGCTCCCGTCATGCATGTAGGGGGCGGTCCGGACGATGTCGCGGAGGGTCGGGGTCTTGAACGCCCCCCGCTCCCTGGTGTTCTTGGCCCCGATGGGCGCGATCGTGAAGCGGCCGGGGTCGGAGAAATCGGCCTTGGACTCGTCGAAGCCGACGCCCAGGTTGTGAAATTGCTCGTCGGTGAAGTTGAAGCCGGCGTGGCAGGCGGTGCAGTTGGCCTTCTTGAGCAGGGCCTTGTCGACCTTGACCGGATCCTCGTCGCTCAGCGGGAGCCCGAACAGGACCATCCCGCGCTTCTGGCTCTGGTTGAGGACGCCGAAGGTCTCGGGCTTGTCGGGGTCGGCCTTCTGGTACTTGTCGAACGCCGAATTGCCCGACAGCGCGGTCCGCTCGAAGGCGGCGACCGCCTTGGCCATCCCGTCCAGGGTCACGTCGGTCCCGAAGACCTTCCGGAACTGCTCGCGGTAGCCAGGGATCCCGCGGAGACGCTCGATGATCTCCTGATAGGACTGGTCGCCCATCTCGATCTTGTTCTGGATTGGACCCTGCGCCTGGCCTTCGAGCGACGGGGCCCGGCCGTCCCAGAACATCGTCCGGCCATAGACCGTATTGAGCACGGTGGGGGCGTTCCGACCGCCCGTCTGGCCATCGATCCCGATCGACGTCTTGCGGTGGTCGGTCCATCCCTTGAGCGGGTCGTGGCACGAGGCGCAGCTCACCGTGGCGTCCTTGGAGACGCGCTGGTCGAAGTAGAGCTGCTTGCCCAGCTCAACTTTACCCTTGGTCATCGGGTTGAAGGCGGGGATGACCGAGGCGATGTCGGGGAGCCCGTCGGGGACCGTGACGATGAAGGGCTCGTCGTGGATCTCTTTCTCGTCGGGGGCCTGGTAGAGGACGTCCATCGGCGAGGGGGATCTCGACTCGCCGCCCTTCACCTCGCCCTTGACGACGTCGACCTCCTTCTTCAGGTCAATCCGGGAGTCCGGCGTGATCAGCTCGGCGGGTTTCTGGTCGCCCTTGGCCTGGTAGCCCGCAGGGGCCAGGATCGAAGCCGGGGGATTCGAGGCGGGGTCGGTCCCGGCGCCGCCGCAGCCGACCAGCGCGAGCGGGGCTGCGGCGATCATCGATCCCAGGACGTGAGGCAGTCGCGGCATGTCGGTTCTTCTCCATCGGGGCCCATCGACCCTTCGAGGTCGGAAGCCCAGGGTTCTCCGGGAGGGGCGGGGCCGGCGGGACCCGGCGATCGGCCCGGCGGTTCGGCCGTGCCGGGGAGGCTGAAAAGGGGGCGAGACGATCCTCGATCAAGGGTCGCAAGGCGGGCGGCGGGGCTCGGCCCTCGTCATCGGTGCCAAACCAACCGATAATGATTATTGTTAACTGCGCGTCCAGGGTCAAGGAACTGTCCGAGCGGGCGGTCGGCCCCGATGCAAGTCTGGAGAGAGGCCGGGCGCCTCCGGCCCCGGATCCCGCGATGAAGACCCCGATCCGCGCCGGGATGTCGGCGGAGGAACGCTTGGTCGTCGGCCCGTCGAACCAGATCGTCTTCGCCGACGACCGGATGCCCGCCGTCCTGTCGACCCCCTGGCTGGTCGCCCACCTGGAGTATGCCGCACGGAACGCGATCGCCCCGTGCCTGACCGTCGACGAGCGGAGCGTGGGGACGTTCCTGGAGGTCGAGCATCTGGCGCCCGTCCCCGAGGGGTTGACGGTCACCTGCCGGGCCCGCGTGATCTCCTCCGATGGCCCGGTCGTCACCTTCCAGCTCGAAGCCCGCGACGGCTTCGAAGTCGTCGCCCGAGGGCTGCACCGCCGCCGGGTCATCGACGTCGACCGCTTCGCCCGCCGGGTCGCCCGGAAACGAGCGGCTTCGGGTTGATCGCACCGCGGAGCCTCGATACCAATGCTCGGCGTCGGGGTTAAATCTTCGGAAAGATCGATTGCGTGCAAGCATGGATCATGCTAGGCTTGACACTGTCGTATCCGCAGTCATTACCGCCAAATTCGTGCCGGCCGGTTGAAACTCGCCGGGTCGCCCTTGGAGTATCTTGGTCGATCGATACAGCCGGCCCAGTTTCACAGCCTCGATCAGGATCGGGGGCCTAAGAAATTACCGAGAAGGCCGTCTGATTGACGTGAAAACCGCTACCCCGGGGCGTTCCCGTTCGGTAGAATCCTAGACTTGCCGGATCGAATTCCCGGAGAAGGAGCCCCCGATGGTGAGGGTCCCTGGCTATCCGACCTCGGCCTCCCTGGGCCACAAGACCATGCCCCGCACGATCCAGTGTCCCCATTGCTTTGTCGTGCTCAATGTGCCGGAGGCGGCCGTGGGCCGCCGTTTGAAGTGCCCTCATTGCCAATCGAAATTCGCCGTCCCGGCCGTTGCGCCGGAAGACTCCGCCGTGGCTTTGCCTGGCAGCAGCGGGAGCATCGAGCTGCCGACCTCGCCGGCCCCGATCGGCGGGACCTACGAATTGCCAATGTTCCTGGACGAGACGCCGAAGTCGCCCCCAGGCAAGGCCGCGCCTCCGCCGAAGCCGGTGCCGGCTCCGGCGTCCGTGGGCGACGCCCTGGCTCTGTTCCAGGACGAGCCGAAGTCCGCCCGGAAGCCCAAGGGAGCCGAGGCCCGGGCCAACGCCCGGCGCTGCCCGACCTGTGGTGGCGTCGTGGCGGTCGGGATGTCACTCTGCAACAATTGCGGGCTCGACCTCGACACCGGACAGCGGATCGCACCGATGGAGGTCTTCGAGGACGAGACCCCGGCGTCCTATCGCCCGCCGATGCCGCCGCTGGGCGTCCTCTTCGTCGGGTCCCTCTGCGCCGCGGGCAACCTGCTGCTGGCGGTCGCCTCGATGGTGGCCTGGAGCAAGGGGAAGGATGGGGCCCAGTTTCTCCTGATCGTCTGGCTCTTCGGGATCTTTGCGTCGGTCCAGTTCCTCCGCCGCAAGGCGATCCGGCCGCTATTCCTGTCGCTCAGCCTGGCCGTCGGGACCGGCGTGGTCTACCTGATCGCCCTGCCGATCTACGACGCCAACGTCACGACCGGGGCCGCGCCGATTATTGACACTCCCCCCACCGCGTTCGAAGACCCGGACGAGCCTCACATCAGGCCGATCACCGATCAACTCGATATGCAGAAGATTTCCTGGGGGATTTTCTCGCTCCTGGCCTACGCGGGCCTGACGGTCTATCTGAATAGCCCGGCGATCCGGCGCGAATTCAAGCGATAATCGAAGGTTGGCGGATCGTGCCCCCCGCTCACGCCGTCGCGGCGTCGAGCGGGCTCCGCCAGATCGATCGCCTCGGAAAGAGGATCCGGGCGGCGTCCAGGGCCGTCCCGGTTGAGGATTCGACGCCGTCTTCCTCGACGGCGCGGTCGATGTCGGTGTGCCCCATCAAGAGGCGGACGAGAGCGGGGGCCGTGAGGGTCAGGTGCCTCCGGCTCAGCTTGTCGGGCTCGAACCGGGATCGATCCCCCTCGATGTGAAGCAGCCACCGGCGATCGCCCACGGTCAGGCCCAGCTCCAGGGGCAGGGGGGTCCCGGCGTTCGAGGCCCGATCGGCGAGCTCCGGCAGGACCGCCGTCAGGAATCGTTCGAGGTTGGGGATGTGGTACATCGAGGTGGAGCCCTCCCACTCCTCCTGGTCGATGATCCGCCCCGACGCCTGTCGGAAGGCTTCGATGACCGGGTGATCGCCAGGCGCGTGGACGATCACCTGGGGATAGGCCCGCTCCAGGGCCTCGGACCGGACCCGACCCAGCAGGGCCCGGAGCGCGTGCGGGTGCGCGGAGTCGCTGGCGATCTCCAGGATCCGGTGATCCTTGACGAAGGCGTATCCCCGGACGATCTCCCCCTGGCAGGCGACCCAGATCACGTGGGCGTAGCGTCGGCCGATCATCCACCGCCAGTAGTCCTCGGATCGGGCCACGGTCCCGGTGTTCCGGGCGTACTGGCGATCGTAAAGCTTCATCAGATCGTTCAATTCGACCTGCCGCCAGGGCCGGACATGCCAGGCGCCCCCCTTGCCCTCGATCACGCCGTCGCTGACCTGAGGCAGGTTCCGGCTCAGCGACTGGCCCAGGCACTGCCGGCCGCAGATGCCCCAGCCCAGCGGCCGGTAGAATTGCGGCATCCCGGTGCTCAGGGCCTGGAGCGCCACGCCGGTCTCGCGGGCCCGGCCGTCGGCGAGCCGCATCAGATTCTGGGCGAAGCCGAGCCCGCGATACTCGGGCAAAGTCCCGACCCAGGTGATCCCGTTCATCGCCAGGGTGGCGGCACCATAGCGAATGGTTCGCTCGGTGAGGTGGGCGTGGCTGACGACTCGTCCGTCGACCTTGACCAGGAGCCTTTGCTCGGGCTTGTACGAGGGGTCGCTCAAGGCGCCGAGGAAGGCGTCGCGGTCGGGCCCCTGAAAGACGTGCAGGAGGGTCTGATAGACCGCCTCCTGATCGGCCTCGGTCCCGAGGCAGAACTCGACGGAGCCGCGACGATAGGGAAGCCGCACGACCGGCTCGGGCACTTTCATCGATTGGACCACCTTCGGGGCGAACCGCGGACGGTTCGGTGCCGGCGCCGCGCCGGAGCGTCTTGCCCCGGCTTCAGATCCACTCAATTGTAGGGGACAAGACGGCGCTCCGCCTCCATCTAGCGTGGCGAAATCTCGCGTTTTTTCCGAGGCCAATCAGCGGGACGCCGCCCGGTCGCGGACCCCAACCAGCGCCCGACGGAGCAGACCCTCGCCGTGGAGTGGAAAGGCGTACTCCCGCGACCGAGCCACCGCGTTGAGTTTCAGGCCGGCGCGGAGCCGATCCCGCTCCTCCAGCAGTGCCGATCGGGCCGGACCGGTCCACGCGGCCAGAGATTCATTGGCCCGGCGGATCGAGCGGAGGCGGTCAAGCCGCTGGCGGCGGGTCGCGACCTCCGCTTCGATCGCGACCCACTTGGCTTCGACCGCGGCGCGGGCCTCGGCGGGGCGGGGCTCGGGCAGGTGCCGGTCGGGATTGAAATCCAGGTCGCGGAGCGACCGCTCGACGGCTCGGAGCTTCTCGGGCGAGGCGGGGTCGGACTCCAGGCCGATCCATCTTGTCAGCGAGAGTGTCAGGAAACTCGGCGGCTCGATCCCGAAGAAGCCCCGGGCCAGCTCGTCCCCCAGCTCATCATATTTCGCCCCGCCGATCCCGTGGACGAACAGGTCGCCCAGCAGGTAGCGGCTGAAAAGCGTGGTCGTCAGGGCCCGAGTCCGGAGCCGGATCCCGCGCTCGGGGAGTTCCTGGAGGGCCTCGACGGCACAGCAGGCATCCCGACCGGCGGCCAGCGGGAGTTCCAGGAATGGGGCATCCTCCCCGCCGATCCGGAGCTCGATCGTCCGGGGGAGGAGCCGGGCCATCAACGGTCGGCGGCGGGGCGTTTTGGCCCGCCAGGTCCAGAACGGCGCCTCCAGCCATTCCCCCTGGCGGCCCAGGGCCGGGACCGGATGGTGCTTGCTCCGGATCCCGTAAGCCGCCCGATAGCGGGCCAGCGCCGCGTTGTGCGTGGCCTGGAACCTCGGGAGATGGGCCAGGAGGTGCGATGCGAACCAGCCAAACGCCTCGGTCTCGCAGGCCGCCCCGATCGGGACCTCGACGTTCCGGACGCCCCAATCGGCTTCTAGCTCACGCCGGGCCAAAGCGAACCGGAGACCCACCCGGTCGGTGTCCTGGGAGCGGCGGAGGACCCGAGGCCAGAAGCCTTCGAGCACCGGGTCGGCGACCAGCCCGCCCAGGGTGGAACGGGCCCGATCGGCGAACGAGGCGAAGAGGGCCTCATCCTGCACGGCCTGGTCCTCATACGGGACCTCGCCCGCCCAGACGTCGAAGGCGACCGGCGAAACGCGAAGGGCGGCGCCTTCACGGTGCGGGACCCGGATCGCCGGCCCCTTGGGGATGTCATTATCGACGATCAGGTTCAGGCCGACGCCCCCCTCGGCCTCGGCCAGACCGGCGACGGCGAAGTTTTTGACCCAGACGCCGGGGTGGAACAGCTCGGGCTGGTGCCCGGTGACGACCAGACGGCCAGGCTGGGCCGGGGCGTCGGGCCAGTCGAGACCGAAGGATTCGTGATAACGCTTCGCCGCCGCCATGACCTGGGCCCGGGCCATCGAACGGAGCCGGTCGGCCCTCCGGCCCTGAAAGTCGTGGTCCCACCGATTGAGCCGCTCGGCGTTCGCCCGGAGCGCGGGGCCGGCCTCGTCGAGCGTGGGGTCCGCCAGCAAGGCGCCGTCGGCGGAGGGGGCCCGGAGGCGGTGGGGTTGCATCAACGACAACCCCCCGCCACTTCCAATCCGGCCCGGTCCACGGCGTCGCGGAACACCGCCTTGTAGTGGTTCAGCCGGTACGTCGCGTCGTCCAGGGCCCCGCCAAAGGCCCGCTTCTCATCCAGGTAGATCAGCGGGACGGGGACCTCGACCACCTTCATCTCGTGCCGGACGGCCTGGACCCAGATCTGGAGGGGCATCGCGTAGCCGAAGTCGGTGACCTCGAACTTTTCCAGCGCCGAGGCTCGGTAAGCTTTGAACCCGCAAAAGGCGTCGGTCAGGTTCAGGCCGAGGCACTCGTTGAGCCAGCGGGTCACCTCGATGTTGATCCGCCTCCGCTCGATCGGGGGGATCTGATCGGGGTCGAACACCTGGAGGTAGCGGCTCCCGGAGACGATGTCGGCCCCTTCGAGCCCGGCGGCGACCTCGGGGATCCGCTTCGGCTCGTGCTGGCCGTCGCAGTCGATCGTCACCAGGCCGTCGAATCCGTTCTCGACCGTATAGCGGAAGGCGCTTTCAAGCCCCGCGCCATAGCCGCGATTCCGCTCGTGGCGGATCACCCGAACCCCCGGGAATACCCGGAGCAGATCCGGCGTCCGGTCCGTCGAACCGTCGTCGACGGCCAGGACGTCCTTGGTATAGCGGAGAACCTCCGCCAGGACCGGTTCGAGGTGGGCTTCTTCGTTATAAACCGGGATCGCGGTCAGGATACGCATGAACGGCCCCGAGGCGGTGGATCGACCCCAATTCTTCCGTGAAAAACCTTCGAGCCTTCTCGGCCTGCAAAAACGGGACCTCTGCATTCTAGGTCAGGGGGAAGGGAAGTCAACGCGGTCCGGTCGTGGGGCGACGCGACCTCCCACCCCCTTGACCGGGTCACCGCCCGGCCCCTAGCATGGCATCCATCAATCGGCGGCGTGTGCCCGCGCCTTCATTATCTTTTCTCGATAGTCACGAATCCTTTATGACCGAACCCCTGAAGAAAAAGCCGCCCGCCGAGGGCGAAGTGGCGGAGTCGACCGCGACCGAGCCGGAGGTCGCCGAGGCCCCCGCGCCGGAGCCCTGGACGCCCGCCCGCGTCTCCGAGTGGAACGCCTATTACGACATCTACGTCGCTGGATTCGTCGTCCTGCTGGCCTTCCTCGGTTCGGCCAACAAGATCCAACCGATCAATTCGGGAATCTGGTCGCTACTCCAGGCCGGTCGGCAGCTCAGCTCGGCGGGCGCCCCGGTCGTCTCCGACTCGACCTCGATCGCCGGCCAGGGGCTCCGCTGGGTGAACATCCCCTGGCTTTTCGAGCTGATCCATTACCAGCTCCATGCCGCGGTCACCTCACTGGTCCCGCCGCCCGAGCCCGGGTCGCCGACGCCGGTGGCCTCGGGCTCGGGCGAGCAGTACGCCGCCGGCGCGATGATCGCTCTGGACGCGCTGATCCGAGGGCTGACGGCCTGGCTGCTCCTGGGCCTCCGGCGCAAGGGGCCGGGGCTCTGGTGGACCGCGATTTGCACGACCCTGGCAGTCGGCGTCTCGCTCGGGCCATCGGCCTTCGAATCGATCACCGCGGGCGCGGGTGGCGAGGTGGTCCGGACCGTCCGGCCGTGGGTCGACGTGATCCCGGGCGGGATCGCCGGTCCAGCCTCGGTCGCGCCCGAGACCTGGGGGCTCCTGTTCTTCGCGATCGAGTTGATCCTGCTTCACCACGCAATGAATTTGGGCAAGCCGGGCCGGCTCTTCGGGCTGATCCCGCTGTTCCTGCTCTGGGCGAATGTGGACGAGTCCTACTCTTTCGGGCTGGTGGCGTTGGCCGCCTCGGTGGTCGGGCTCGGGCTGGGCGGACCCCGGGGGGTGGCGAGGCCCACCCTGGGGACCGGGTTGACCGTCCTGGCGACCTGCTTCGCGGTCACGATCGCCAGCCCGTCGCACGTCTTTGGTTTGCTGGCGGCCTTCGCGACGATGTACCGGGCGGTCGGGCTGGACTTCGGGCCGCCGACCCCGATGCCGGTCTCGGTCTTCGGGGCGAGCTTCCGCGAGTCCTTGGGAGTGGCCTTCGCTCAGTCTTACCAATTCTATTATGCGACCCTGGTCGCCCTGGGGCTGCTCTCGTTCGCCCTGAACCGGCGGAACTTCTCGCCCGGGAGGTTCCTCCTGTTCGCGGCGGCGGCCGTCCTCTGGGGGCTGGCCCTGACCTACACCGCGCTCTTCGCCGCCGCCTTCGCCGCCACGCTCGCGCTGAACGGCCAGGAGTGGTATCAAGATGCGATCGGGACCGAGGGGCGACTCGGCGCCCGCTGGACGGGCTGGTCGACCGGCGGTCGACTGGTGACGATCGCCCTGATCTTCCTGGCGATCGCCTCGGGCGTGACCGGGTGGGGTCGCCAGGTCGGGGAGTCGCAGTTCGGCTTCGGCTTCAACCCCGACGACTTCCCGTTCGAGGCGGCCGAGGCCCTGAGGAATTCGCCGATCGAGGGGAATATCCTGAACACCACGTTGGCCCAGGGGGACGCCATCGCCTGGCGCGACGCGGGCAAGCGGAAGGCGTTCGTCGACAGCCGGATCCACCTCTATCCTCGGCAGACGTTCGTCGAGTTCGACGAGCTCCGCAAGTTCATCCGCGACGACCAGGTCGACCGCTGGCAGCCGATCCTGGACGGGTACAAGGTCAGCGCGGTGATGGTCCAGCCCGCCGGCGCCCCCCGGACCTACGTCCGGCTGATGAACAGCCCGAACTGGATCCCCATCTACGACGACGGGGCCGTCGTGATCTTCGGCCGGGCTGACTCGAAGGCCCTCGCCGCCGACCTGTCGTATTTCCAGGCGAACCGGCTCGACGCCGACGCGCTGACCTACCGGAGGCCCAGGCCAGTCCCACCCTGGGAGCGACCGCCGACGCCGACGTATGAGCCGCTCGATAGCATCTTCCAGAACCGGCTGCTGAACCGGCCGCAGCCCCACACCGAGGCCGCCCGGCGGTGGCTCCGCCCGGCCGACGTCGCCCCCGGGACCGCCTACCTGCCCGACCCCGCGCACTGCCTGATGGCGATCCGCGAGGCCCGGGCCGCGCTGTCGATCAAGCCCGACGACACGATCGCCTTCCGGATCCTCTTCGATGCGTACCGCCTCCTGCTGGCCCAGGAATCGGCCGTGATCGCCGGGATCCCCCTGAAGCCGGAGAACATCACGCGGATCGTCCAATCACCCCCGCAGCCACGGCTCCTGATCAATCGGTTCCGCCAGCTCCTGACTTCGATGAACTTCGCCATCCAGACGCTCCCGCCGGCCAAGACCGCCGCCGAGCGGGTCGACAAGGTCAACCTGAATTACACCCTGGCCCAGCTCTACCTCCAGGCCGGCGCTTTCGATCTGGCCCGCGAGCGGCTCTCGGACATCCAGGTCCGCGAGGGGGAGATGGACGAGGAATTCTTCAAGAATCTGACCCGCCAGCTCGGCGAGCTGAACCAGCGGATCGAGTCGATCCAGGACCAGGTCAGCGACCTGGTCATCAACCGCCGGGCGACACCGGCGGATAAGGCCACTTTCGCCCGCTCACAGGGGGCCCCCGGGCTGGCGATTCACGAGCTGGAAGAGGTCAACGACGCCGGGGGCAACCCCGCCCCGGTCCGCCCGGTTCTGGTCGACCTCTACTGCGACGCCGGCCAGCCCGAGAAGGCGCTCGACGTGATCGCCAACCTCAACGTCGACGACCCCTCGCTCAGCTCCGGGATCGGTACCGCGTCCTATCGCCAGGGGCTGGTCTATCTCCTGCTGGGGAATTACGAGAATGCCGTCACCCTCTGGCGCGACAAGTCGATCGCCCAGATCCGGACCCAGCGGAATTTGTTGGCCCCCTCGGCGACCCAGATGCTCCTGAACGGCGAGCCGGTCGCCTCGACCCGGATGTTCCTCGAATTGCCCGAGAAGGTCGACCAGCAGGCCCAGTGGGAATTCGAGATGGCGATGGCCGCCCTGGAAGGGGGGCTGCCGCCCGACCTCGCGGCCGACCACTTCCAGTCCGCCCTGAAGCTCGAACCCGCCCTGACCGTCCGACCCCTGATCGCCTACTACCTCGAAAAGCTGGGCAAGTCGGTCCCGCCCCCGAGGTCCGCGGCGACCAGGCCGACCCCGGCTCCGGCCGCGACCCCATCGGCCGAGACGCCCGGGCCGGAGCTGCCGGCAAACCCCTTCGCGCCCGAGGCGGCGAAGCCCTGACGTCCCGGGCCGGTCCGCCCCTCGGCTTGACAGGGGCGGAATTCGGCGTAGTCTACCCCCTGGGTCCTCTCGCCCGGCCGGAGCGCCGGGGCGGTCGAGGCAATGCCGATCGCGTCCCCGGCGGGGGCCGGAGGGGCCCGGGCACTCCGATGCACAACCAGGGATGGAACGCCATGGATCGACGCATCCTCGTGGTGGACGACAGCGAGCTGATCTGCGAGCAGCTCTCGCAGCTCCTCGCCCGGCCCGATCGGCGGATCAAGGTGGCCCACGACGGGACCACGGCGCTGGAGTGGCTCACGGAGCGGAATTTCTCGGTGGTCCTGACCGACCTCCGGCTCCCCGGGATTGACGGCCTCGACTTGATCCGGGAGATCCGGAGCCGCGACCTCCCGGCGACCGTGATCGTGATGACCGGCCACGCCTCGATCGACTCGGCCGTCGAGGCGATGAAGCTGGGGGCTTACGACTACCTGGTCAAGCCGATCGACAACGTCCGGCTCGAATTCCTCGTCCAGAAGGCGCTGGAGGATCGGAAGCTCCAGGACGAGGTCCGCGCCCTCCGCCAAGGGCTCCACCAGCGGTACTCGTACCATAACCTGTTCGGCAAAAGCACGAAGATGCGCGAGGTCTTCGCGCGGGTGGCCCGGGTTTCGGCATCGAATTGCACGGTCCTGGTGACCGGCGAGACCGGGACCGGCAAGGAGCTGGTCGCGCAAGCGGTCCACTATAACGACAAGACCCGGCGCGGCCCGCTGGTCGCCGTCAACTGTGCGGCGCTCCCCGAGCCGCTCCTGGAGAGCGAGTTCTTCGGCCACGAGAAGGGCGCCTTCACCGGGGCCGACCGCCAGAAGAAGGGGCGGTTCGAGCAGGCCGGCGGCGGGACGCTCTTGCTCGACGAGATCGGGGCGCTGCCGCTGGGGATGCAGGCCAAGTTGCTCCGGGTCCTCCAGGACGGGACGTTCGAGCGCGTCGGCGGCGGCGAGGTGATCCACACCGACACCCGGATCCTGGCGGCCACCAACCTCGACCTCGCCCAGGCCGTGGCCGCCGGGCGGTTCCGCGAGGACCTGTATTACCGGCTCAACGTCGTCTCGATCGAGCTGCCGCCGCTCCGCGAGCGGATCGAGGACCTCCCGCTGCTGGTCGAGCACTTCCTGACCCGGCTCGCCGAGCGGGGATTCCCCTCGAAGTCGATGAACCGCGAGACGCTCTCGCGGCTGGCCCGCTACGAGTGGCCCGGCAACGTCCGCGAGCTGGAGCACGTCGTCGAGCAGATGGTGGTGACCACCCCCGGCCCGGTGATCGAGCCCGAGAACCTCCCGCCGCAAATTGTCTCCACCCGGGAGGAGCCCTTCTGCCTGGAATTCGACATCCGCCGGCCGCTCCAGTCGATCACCGACGAACTGACCGAGCGGATCGAGCGGGCCTACCTCCAGCGCGTCCTGGAGCGGTATCGGGGCCGGATCGACCGCTGCGCCGAGCACTGCGGGCTCTCCCGTCGGAGCATCTCCGAGAAGCTCCGCCGTTACCGGATCGACAAGGCCGAGTTCAAGCCCCACCTGGCCGCCCGCCGCGAGGGCCTCGCCGTGGCTGACTCGGTTTGAGAGGGAGCCCGCGCCGCCCGCCCGGGCGGCCCGGGCTGGTCCGGTTCAGTACGAGTCGGAGCTGATGAGTTCGCCGGACGCCCGGGTGGCCAGGGCCCTCCAGGCCGACGGGTTGATCCCATCCTTGAGGAAGTGGACCGAGCCGTCGGCGAAGAGGAAATTGGCCCCGCCGGGGTGGCGGCTCCAGTAGTCCTCGACGTGGGCCTGGGCCTGGTTGATCGTCCGGTTGCCGTCCTCCAGTCCTGCCGGCCCGAGAACCTGGACCCAGCACTCCTCGGGCGAGGGGTTGAAATTGTCGGTCCCCCCCTCGATCGGCGACGTTTTGCCGAGCCAGCCGTCGATCGATCGGGCCACCCAGGTGACGTAGCTCAGGTTGTGGCTCCGCTCGCCCACGGCGACGGTATTGCTGGTCCCGTCGGCGATCTCGGCGAAACCGACCCGGCTATTCCGGTAGAAGATCCCCGCGTGCTGACCCGCGGGGCCGGCGCCGTTGTTGTTCGGGGCATCATTGGCCCCGGACTGTCCGCAGACCTCGCCAATGCCGTACATCCCGACATAGTTGCCCCGCGAGAGGGTGTCAACGATGTTCGAGGCGTTATAACTACCCGAGTTCGCCGGATCGGGCGGGTCGGCGAAGACCGGGATCGTCGAGGGGCCGGGGTCGGACGGGCAGAGGAACACGCTCAGCGCGGCGTGGCTGCACGTGTCGTTGTCGTGGAAGGCGACCGACAGGTTGAAATTGATCGAGTTGGAGATGGTCGTCTGCTCCAGTTGCGGCAGGATCATGCTGCCCCAGGCCCAGCCGGTGCCAATGTCGACGCCCTGGCCGGGGGTGTTCTCTCGATCCTGGTTGCAGGCGTCGAGCACGTTCCGATTGATCGACGTGACATAGCCGGGCGGGAAGACACCGATGGAGGCGACGTAATTGTGCAGGGCCACGCCGATCTGCTTGAGGTTGTTGACGCATTGGCTCCGTCGGGCGGCCTCGCGGGCGGCCTGGACGGCGGGCAGGAGCAGGGCGATCGACACGGCGATGATCGCGATCACGACCAACAGTTCGATCAAGGTGAAGCCGTCGGATCGATGGCGAGTGCATTTGGTGCGCATGGGGATTCCGGGCAAGCTGCCACGACGCCACGAAGGCCCGGACACGCGATCGTACCGGATCGACGAGTGCCGATGAATTGGGGTGAGGGACGCGCGTTGACGGAGCGTCGGCCGAGGCGGCAGGGGAGCGCGGCGATCGGCCGTCGGGGGTTCGGGCGGGGGGCCCGGTCAAACGCGCGGCGGGGCCCGGCAGCGGGTCCGGAGGGGCGATCCGGGGAGGTCCGATGTCCGATCGAACGCGATCGGGAGGGAGACGACCAGGCCCGGCCCGGGCCGAGAGGCGGGATTCCAGAACGAGACCTGGGCCCGGAACTGGCAGGAAGGGCAGGAGGCCGGGGCCTTGGACGGATCAACGACGTGGTGGGCGGTGGCGTGGGGCCGGGCCTCGTCGCAGTCGACGTGCGACTCGGGGACGGCTTCATCCGTGCCCTGGTCGTGGTCGTGGACACCCTGCGCCAACAGAGTGGCGAGGGTGTACGTCAGGGCCAGCCACCATCGCCCCCACTTCACGACCGATCCGCCTCCGCGATAGCAACTCCGCCCGATCTGACGCCTTTATGATGAAGGCAAAGTTCTGCGGAAGTCAAGTCGAACCTCGCGGGACGATTCGCTTATGCCGATCGATCGGCCGGTCAAGAAGGTGGACGGCGCAATAAAAACGGCTCGACGCGCCCTCTCACGCGTCGAGCCGTTGTAGCCGGCCGTCACGCGAACGCGACGACCGAACCGAGGATAATAGGCGTCGATCCCCTCGCGTTCGTCCCATTTGTTTTGGCAGAATTTTCCCGCCATCCCTCACCGGGAGCGGCTAGGCCCTTCCGGCCGGTCCATGGCCTCCGAAGGCAGGATCCGGTCCTTCCAGAGGATCCGGCCCCGATGATGGTGCCAGACGCTCGCCGATGCGATCGCGACGTAGGCGGTGATCCCCGCCGGCAACCCGAGCGCGAACGGCGCGGGCAGGCCGAGGAACACCAGGACCGGGGCCGAGGCCGCCGCCTGGGCCAGGATCCCCCAGACTCCGACAATCAGGGATGGGACCGCACCGGTCGCGATCCCCCAGGCCAGCGCGACCCACGGGGCCCACGCCAGGAGCAGGGCGATGATGGCTCCCGTCACATATTTGCGAGGCATGTAATCCATCCCGGCGTAGGCATTCTTGCGGAGCCCCCGCCAGATGTCGCCGAACCGGCCGTACATGTGCGTCCAGGCGAGCCCGGGGGCCAGCCGGACCGAGAGCCGGCCCCCGGCGGCCTTCACCCGGCGGGCGAGCTGCATGTCCTCGATGATCTCGCCCCGACAGGCTTCGTGCCCGCCCGCCCGGTCGTAGGCCGACCGCCGGACCAGGATGAAACCGCCGGCCGCGATCGCCTCGGGGCTCGACGGGTCGTTCACCCTGTCGAGCGGGTAGAGCTGCGCCAGGAGTTGGAGGAACGAGGCGGCGATGGTCCCCTGCCAGAACGTCCGGCAGCGGACGCCCGGCAGGAGCGAGACGAAGTCGGCCCCCTCCCGTTCCGCCTCGATGATCGCCGAGGCCAGGGCCCGGGGGTGGAGCCCCATGTCGGCGTCGACGAACCAGAGCCAATCGGCCTCGGTCCCGGCCACCCCCTGATGGATCGCCCAGGTCTTGCCGACCCAACCCGACGGCCGCTCCACCCCTTGCACGACCCGGAGCGGAGCCCTTAACCCGGCCTCGGCCGCCAGCCGATCCAGGATCGCCCCGGTCGCGTCGGTCGACTGATCGTCGACGACCGTGATCGCCAGCGTCGGATAGTCCTGGGATCGGAGCGCCTCGACGGTCGCGGCGACGTGCGCCTCCTCATTCCGCGCCGGGACGATCGCGTCCACGGCCGGACCATCCAGAATCGCCCCCTCGACCGGCCCGAGGAAGCGGAACCATCGGCCCCGCGACCGCCGGATCAGCCGGATCGCAAGCAAGGTCCAGCCCAGGGCCACCAGTCCCCCGAGAACGACGACGGCGATCATGGTTGGCGGGCCGCCACCGGCCGGGCCTTCGCCGGAGGAGCGGGCATCTCCCGGGCGATCCGTTCGGCGGTGATCTTGCCGCTCTGGACGACCATCGGCATCCCCGCGCCCGGCTGGACTCCGCCACCGACGAAGTAGAGGCCGGGGACGTCCTTCTGGAAATTCAGCGGGCGGAAACTCCCGCCCAGGACGTTGTGCTTGTTCCCCAGCCCGTAGATCGAGCCCAGGAATGCCGTGAACCGGTCCCGCCAGTCGACCGGCGCGGTGATCTTCCGGGAGACGGCGGCCGAGGCCAGGCCCGGCATCCCCGAGGCTTCGAGCCGGGCGATCAACTGATCGGCGTAACGCCCCTCGAAGTCGGGATCACGCTCCTCGCCCGGCTTCAGCGGCGGGGCTCCGACGACGAGGAACGGGTTCGAGCATCCCGACGGGGCGTCCGAAGGGTCGGTCACACAGGTCACGTTGGCGTAGATCGGCGGGTCGGAGGTGTACTCGCCCCGGAGGAATAACTCGTCGTAGACCCGGCTCGACCCCTCGGTCAGGACCAGGATGTGATGGGCCAGGGCGTCCCATTTTCGGTCGCAAGCCATCTGGATCGTGAAGAACGAGGTGGAGGGTTCCGCCTTGCCGGCCCGGAGGTCCCGGACCTCGTTGGAAAATCCCTTGCCGCCCCGGAGCATCCGGAAGGTCTGGACGTAGTCGGCGTTGGAGACGACCACCTCGGTCGGGATCGGCCCCCCACTGGTCGAGACGCCCGAGACCCGCCCCCGGCTGTCCAGCTCGATTGCCTCGACCTCGACGCCGGAGTGGATCTCGACGCCGGAATCGCGGCAGGCCGCCGCGATCGCCCGGGGGATCGCGGCGATCCCGCCCGACTCCGGATACCAGACCCCTTCGCGGATGATTGTCCAGGGGATGATCGCCAGGCTCGCCGGGGCGTGCTGGGGGTCGAAGCCCGAGTAGGTCGGGAACCCGTAGAGTAGCTCGCGGATCGCGGGCGACCGGAAATGCTCGTCGATCTCCGTGGCGTATCCCTTGGCCGGCGAGATCAGGGCGGCGGAGAGCATCAGGGGGGAGAACATCACCTGGCCCCAATTCTCCAGGATCCGGTCGCAATAGGCGTGGCCGATCAGCCTGGCAAACCGGTCCATCTTGTCGAGGAAGCCGTCGAGCGCCGGGCCGTCGGCCGGCTCGATCGCCGCGAAGGCGTCGCGGAGCCCGGCGGGGTCGGCCGGGATGTCGAGCGACCGACCGTCGGACAGGACGATCCGGAACGCGGGGTCGAGTCTCCGGAGCGGCAGGTAGCGATCGGGGTCGAGCCCGCTGGCCTCGAAGAGCGAGCGGTAGACCCACGGCATCACCAGGATGCTCGGCCCCTCGTCCCACCGATAGCCGCCCTGGGACCGCTCGCTCGCCTTGCCGCCCAGCTCGGGGTGCCGCTCCAGGACGATCGCCTGATACCCCCGCCGCTTCAGTTCCAGCGCCGCCGCGAGGCCGCCCAGGCCGCCCCCGATGACCACCGCCCGAGTCGTCGTCATGATCGCCTGATCCCCATCGCACCCGAGCCCGCGAGGCGACCGCCCCGATCCCTCCAATGTAGGCGCGGGGTCGAGGCCGATCCAAGCCGGGCCCGCGGGGTCGGACCTGGAAGCCGGACTGACAGATGTCCGATGTCCGGATTATTTCTTTGACAGGTGCCATCCTTCGGGTTAGCTTCCACCCAGGATCGCGGGCCCGCCCGGCACCCGGCACCCGGCACCCGGCACCCGGCACGGATGCTCACCGGATCATCCCTTTCCTGGTCCTGCTTCCTGGGCTTTCGATCAGCAGCCATCCGGCGGACCTTCGGCCCTTCTTGGGGTCGCCCAAGGTGCGGTGGAGGCGGGAGCGACCTGATGGCGAATGTCGAGGAATTGAAGCAGCAGTTCGAGGAATTCCGGGCGGGCTTCGACGCCCTCCGGTCCGAGGTCGCCCGGGTGATCGTCGGCCACGAGGAGATCGTCGAGGGAACCCTCACGGCGCTGGTCTCCGGCGGACACGTCCTGCTCGAAGGCGTCCCGGGGCTGGGCAAGACGCTGCTGGTCCGGACGCTGGCCGACGCCCTCCGGATGAAATTCTCTCGGATCCAGTTCACGCCCGACCTGATGCCCGCCGACATCATCGGGACCAATGTCGTGCTGGAGAGCCCCGAGGGGGGCCGGAAGTTTGAATTCCAGGCCGGGCCGGTCTTCGCCAACCTCGTCCTGGCCGACGAGATCAACCGGGCCACGCCCAAGACCCAGTCGGCCCTGCTGGAGGCGATGCAGGAGAAGTCCGTCACCGTCGGCGGCAAGACGTACATGCTCGGCAGGCCGTTCTTCGTCCTGGCCACCCAGAACCCGCTGGAGCAGGAGGGGACCTATCCGCTCCCCGAGGCTCAGCTCGACCGCTTCTTCTTCAAGCTCCTGGTCAGGTTCCCCAGCGCCTCGGAGATCGAGGCCATCCTGGAGCGGACGACCGAGGGGCACGATCCCAGGGCCGAACCGGTCTTCGATGGCGAGCGGGTCCTCCAGATGGGCCAGCTCGCCCGGCGAATCCCGATCTCGGACGAACTCCGCCGCTACGGGATCGCGCTGGTCCTGGCGACTCACCCGGAGAACGAGCACTCGACGATGATGGCCCGGCAGTACGTCCGGTACGGGTCGAGCCCGCGCGGGGCCCAGGCGATCATCCTCGCGGCCAAGATCCGGGCGATCCTCGACCACCGGTTCCACGTCTCCCGCGAGGACATCCAGGCCGTCGCCCCGATGGCGCTCCGGCACCGCCTGATCCTCAACTTCGAGGGGCAGGCCGAGAACATCGCCCCGGACGACATCATCGCCAACGCCCTGGAAGCGGTCGAGGCGTCGGCGCTGGCCGTCTGAGGGCGGCCGGTCGGGGCGTCGGTGGGCGATCCGCCGGCGTCCTCCTCGACGAGAAGGATCGATCGCTCCGAGGGCGGCCCATGGCACTGTTCGGCTCGGACTTCCTCAAGAAGATCGAATACCTCTCGCTGGTCTCGCGGCGGATCTTCCGCGGGAGCCTGATGGCCCAGCGCCGGACCAAGCAACTCGGCGGCGGGATCGAGTTCGCCGACCACCGCGACTACACTCCGGGCGACGACTTCCGCTCCATCGACTGGAACCTCTACGCCCGGCATGGCGAGCTGCTCTTGAAGCGGTTCCAGGAGGAGGAGGACCTCTACGTCTACTTCCTCCTGGATTGCTCGCGGAGCATGGCGTTCGGCTCGCCGCCGAAGTTCGACTTTGCGCGGCGGGTGACGGCGGCCCTGGCGTACATGGCGCTGGCGAACCTCGACCGCGCGGGGATCGTGGGTTTCGCGGGCGACATCGTCGGCGACTTCCCGATGACCCGGGGCAAGGACCGGATCCTCTCGCTCCTCAAGTTCCTGGAAGACCTGCCTTCGAAGGGGGAGGTCACCGACCTGGCCCGGGTCTGCAAGGGGTTCGTCCACCGATCGCAGCGGCGGGGGCTGGTCGTCCTGGTCAGCGACCTCTACGACCCGGCCGGCTTCGAGCGCGGGCTCGACCTCCTCCGCCACCACCGCTACGAGCCGCACGTCATCCAGATTCACGACAAAGCGGAGGCCGCCCCCAACTTCCTGGGCGACCTCGAACTGTTCGACGTGGAGACCGAGTCGGTCCGGAAGGTGACCGTCACCGAGCGGAACCTCCGCCAGTACCGGGTGATCTTCGACCGGTTCCAGGAGTCGGTCCAGACCTACTGCAATACCTACGGACTGGGCTGCACGCGGACCTCGACCGAGATCCCGTTCGACGAGCTGATCCTCAAGATGATGCGGACCGCCGGGGCCGTGCGATAAGGTTGAAGTCAGTCGGCGAAAAAATCTGTCCTTGGATCGAGCCGATGGCGGTGTGTGATTCGGCTGGAGAGGGAACGTGTGTCGAATATCGCCGTTCAGCGATGACTGAGTGACGAAAGGGTTTCCCATTCATGTTAACGAAATTGAGCTGGTGATGCGTCCCGACCATCAAGGCGGAATTATCTTTTAGCGATGGTTTGTCAGGGATGCCGAGAGAGACGCGCATCCCGCCATCAAAATCGCAACGGGATTGCTCGCGGATGAAGCCTGGCGAGATCGGTTCCGCGATGTTCTGATAAAGGCTCAGGGTTTCGTGGTCAATGAGCGAGGGGCGATGCAGAGTTTGGCCAACGGCAGGGCCCTTGAGTTCAAATTTCTGATCATCGCCCTTAACCGCATGGAGTCTAGCCCTTGAACACCTTGGAAGACTTCTTAATTTCGGGACGTCTGGGACAGATCACCGCCGGCATTCCGATGGAATCCGTGCGGCGGATCCTCGGCGAGCCTCAAGATGAATCCACGAGTAATAATCCAAAAACGTGGAAATATGGAGGGTTGCAACTCGGATTCTATCGCTCGAAGGGCGAGCCCGAGGCTTTGCTGTCTTTCTCGCCTTGAATGTATCCGTTCCCTCGCTCTTTGCCCGATGGGTGAGCGAGCTGGCGACCAATTTCCACAAATCGAATTCTCATTAACTAACAAATACTTTTAAATCATCTATATTTTAGCATCAACAAACATGAACCTGCTCCACCCGCTCGCCCTGGCATGGCTCGGACTGGCGATCCCGATCGTGGTCTTCTACCTCCTGAAGCTCCGGATGAGGCGCGTCCCGGTTTCCACGAACCTGTTCTGGCGGCAAATCTTCGAGGAGAAGCAGCCGCGGTCGATCTGGGAGAAGCTCCGCCACCTGCTTTCGCTCATGATCCAGGTCGCGTTCCTGCTGCTCCTGGTGTTCGCCCTGACCGAGCCCATCTTTAGGTGGGAGATTCGCGACGCCCGGCGGCTGGTCCTGGTCGTCGACAACTCGGCGAGCATGAACGCCGCTGACGTCGCCCCGGGCCCGACCCGGCTGGCGAAAGCCCGCGAGCAGGGGCTGGCCCTGATCCGAGGGCTCCGGTCCCGCGACGAGATGGCGATCATCGCGGCCGGGACCCAGCCGACCGTCCGGTCCGGGATGACCGGCCACCAGGCCACGCTCCGCGAGGCCCTGAACGGGATCCCCGCCACCGACGGGCCGACCCGGGTCAAGGAGGCCGTCGAACTCGGGCGTCGGCTCCTGGCCGATGGGGGCGACGGCAAGGATGTCGGGGAACGGTCGTCGGTGGTCGTCCTGACCGACGGCGGATTCGAGGACGCGACCAATCTGGCCAGGCTCGGCGGAGTCCGGGTCGTCGGCGTTGGGTCGGCGAAGACGGGGAATGTCGGGATCACCAGGTTCCAGGTCCGCCGGAGCCTGGTCGACCCGATCGGCTACCAGATCCTGGCCGAGGTCGTCAACGCCTCGGACGCGACCGTGGAGACCCGGCTGGAGATCGACCTCGACGATCAGGCGGTCGACGTCGTCCCCCTGAAGCTGGCGGCGGGCGAGCGGTTCCATCAGGTGTTCGAGAAGACCTCGGCCGACGGCGGGAGGCTCCTCGCCCGGATCGACCGCGACGACGCCCTGACCGCCGACAACCGGGCCTGGGCGATCCTCCCACGCCGCGAGGTCCAGCCGGTGACGCTGGTCTCCGAGGGAAACCTGTTCCTGGAGAAGGTCTTCGAGGCCAACCCGTTGGTCGCCCTGACCCTCTCCAAGACGCTCCCGGCGAAGCCCCCGGCTGGGATCACGGTCTTCCACAAGGCCGTCCCCGCCAGGCTCCCGCCGGGGCCGGTCCTGGTGATCGAGCCGACCACGTCGACCGACCTCTGGACGATCGGCGAGGTCCAGCAGAACCCGATCGTGACCAGACAGGACAAGGAGTCGCCGCTGATGGCGCACGTCCGGCTCGACAACGTCCTGATGCCCGAGGCCCGCCAGCTCAAGATCACGGCCCCCCAGGTCCAGGTCCAGGTCCTCGCCTCGTCGCTGACCCACGACCCGCTCTACGCGGCGATTGACCGGCCCGAGGGGAAGGTCCTCGTCCTGACGGTGGAGCTCGAGAAGGGGGACCTGCCGCTCCAGACCGCCTTCCCGATCCTGGTCGCCAACGCCCTGGGCTGGTTCGCCGGGACCAAGGGGGAACTCCGCGAGTCGCTCTCGACCGGGGCGGTCGCCGACCTCGAGCTTCCCCCCTCGGCCGAGGCCGAAAAAGGGGGCCTGGGCCTGCTTGCCCCCGATGGCCGGTCCAAGCCATTGCCGAATGTGGGCAACAAGGTGACGATCGGCCCGCTTGACCAGTGCGGGGTCTGGTGGATTCTGCGCCCCTCGATCGATCCTTCGAAGCCGATCTCGAAAGGTCAAGACGCCGCGAGACCGCTCCTGGAAGTGGCCTGCAACCTGGCGAGCCGGCCGGAGAGCGACCTCCGCTCGCCGCTCCCGACCACCGCGCGGGCCTCGCTGGTCGGCGGCTTCGGCGGCTGGCCAATCTGGGTGATCCTGGCTTCGACGGCCCTGTTCCTGGCGGGCCTGGAGTGGTTCCTCTATCAACGCAGGTGGATTCGCTGAGATGCCCCAGACCTCCTGGTTTCCCTTCGAGTTGACCCGCCCCGCCTGGCTCCTCGGCCTGGCGGTCCTGCCCGTCCTCGCCTACTACTTCGCCCGGAGCCTGGTCGACTTCGCCCGGTGGCAGAAGCTCCTCTCGCTGGGAGCCCGGTCGACGGTGGTCGTCCTGATCGTCCTGGGGCTGGCCGGCCTGACGCTCCTCCGGGCGACGCGCGACCAGTTCGTGGTCTTCGCCATCGACCGGAGCCTGAGCGTCGGCGACGACTCGCGGAAGGCGGCCGAGGACTACATCGCGAAGGCCCTCACCAGGGCCGGGCCAAACCGGGTGGCGTTCCTCGACTTCGCCACCGAGCCGGGCGTCATCCGGACCCGGCTCCGGGCGGACCGGGCGCCCCCCGGCGACGACAAGGGGACCGACCTGGCCGCCGCGATCGAGGTGGCCGCCGCCGCGATCCCGCCGTTTTACGTCCCCAAGATCGTGGTCCTCTCCGACGGCAACCAGACCGCCAACGACGCCGTGAAGGCCGCGCTCAACGCCGGGATCGGCGTCTGGACCGTGCCGCTGCCGACCCGGACCGACCCCGAGGTCCAGGTGGCCGCCGTCAGAGTCCCCGCTCAGGTCTTGCAGGGGGAGGCGTTCCTCGTCGAGGTCGTCATCGACTCGAACCACGACGACGAGGGGGACATTGAGGTCTTCCGCGGCCCCCTCAAGGTGATCTCGGAGCGCAAGAAGATCAAGAAGGGGGAGAACCGCTTCTCCTTCCGCCAGACCATCGAAGCCGATCGGCTGGCGTCGTTCAAGGTCCGGGTCCGCAACTTCCGGGACACGCTGCTGGACAACAATGACGACTTCGGCCTGGTCTACACCACGGGCAAGCCCCGGGTCCTCCTGATCGAGAGCGACCCCAAGGACGCCCGCGACCTGATGTACGCGCTGGAGGAGCACGAGATCCAAATCGAGGTCCGGCCGCCCCAGGGGATGCCCGACTCGCTGGCCGACCTCCAGAATTACGAGTGCCTGATCCTCTCCAACGTCCCGGCCACATCGTTGACCAACCGCCAGATGGACCTGGCCCGGACCTACGTCCGCGACCTCGGCGGCGGCCTGATCATGCTCGGCGGCGACCAGTCGTTCGGCCTCGGCGGCTATTACAAGACGGCGCTGGAGGAGATCCTCCCGGTCCGGAGCGACTTCGAGAAGGAGAAGGAGAAGCCGAGCCTGGCGATGATTTTGGTGATCGACAAGTCGGGCTCGATGGGCGGCGAGAAGATCGAGCTGGCCAAGGAGGCGGCCAAAAGCGCCATCGAGCTGCTCGGGCCCAGCGACAAGGTCGGCGTGATCGCCTTCGAGGGGGACGTCTTCTGGGTCAGCGAGGTCCATCCCTGCACCGACAAGGGATTCGTCCTCGACCGGGTCAGCACGATCGAGGCCGGCGGCGGGACCAGCATGTATCCGGCGATGGTGGAGGCACACGAGGCGCTGGCCAGGACCGTCGCCAAGCTCAAGCACGTCATCATCCTGACCGACGGGATCTCCGAGCCCGGCGACTTCGAGGGAATCACCCAGCAGATGACCCAGGCCCGGATGACCGTCTCGACGGTCGGGATCGGCGAGGGGTCCGACCAGCAACTCCTGGAGGAGATCGCCCGGATCGGTAACGGCCGGAGCTACTTCACCAACGACCCGTCCTCGGTCCCGCAGATTTTCGCCAAGGAGACCGTCTCGGCGAGCAAGTCGGCCATCAACGAGCAGCCGTTCACCCCGCAGGTCGTCCGGACGACCAAGGCGCTGGCGGGCCTCGACGTGGAGGCCGCGCCGCTTTTGCTGGGGTACGTCGTGACCCGGCTCAAGCCGACCAGCGAGCCGATCCTGGCCTCGGAGAGCGGCGACCCGCTCCTGACCTGGTGGCGGTACGGCCTGGGGATGAGCGTGGCGTTCACCTCCGACGCCAAGTCCCGGTGGGCCGCCGAGTGGATCGCCTGGCCCAACTACGGCAAGTTCTGGGCGCAGGTGGTCCGCCACGCGATGCGCAAGAGCGAGTCCAAGGGCGTCGTCGTCGGAGTCGACCAGAAGGACCGGGCCGCCTCGGTCACGCTCGACGCCATCGACCCCTCGGGCCGGTTCCTCAACGACGCCGACACGAGGATGACCGTCATCGACGAGCAGAACGGCAGGCGGACCCTGGAGATGGACCAGACCGCGCCCGGACGCTACCAGGCGTCGTTCCCCACGCCGCTCACCGGCGCCTACCATACCGAATTCTCGCAGAAGGTCGGCGGCCAGGTCGTCTACCAGCAGTCGCGCGGGCTGGCCGTGGGCTACCCCGAGGAACTCCGGTTGCGGCCCACGAACACGGACCTGCTCCGGTCGGTCGCGCGGGTCTCGGGCGGGACCTATGACCCCCCGGCCGAGTCGGTCTTCGCCCCGACCGAGAAGTCCGCGATCCGGACCACGCCGCTCTGGCCCTACCTCCTGGCCGCCGCGGCGCTGGTGTTCGTGCTGGACGTCGCGCTCCGCCGGATCGACTTCACCCTGCTGGGCGGGCGTCGCGGACGATTCACGCTTTCTCCCGCCAGAAATCCCGGATAAGCTGGGTTGCCCGACGAGTGTCGGCGTCCCGATCGGTCTCCTTGAATCCGAAGGGTGGGGCCATGCGAGGACGGATCATCGGGTCGTTGCAGCCCGTCCGGCGGCGGCAACTGGGCCTCTTGCTGGTCCGATCGGCGGCCTGGGGCCTGATCGCCGGGTCGATCGGTGGGGTTTATCTGGGCGCGATCCGGTTGCTCGGCCGCCCGGTCTCGCCGGGTTTCGCCGTCGCCGGGCTGATCGGCGCCCCGGCCCTGGCCGTGGTCGTCGGAGCCTTGAGGGGCCGGAGCTTCCGGGGGGCCGCCGCGGCGATCGACGCCCATTACGGCCTCAAGGACCGGGCGATCACCGCGCTCGACTTCTCGGCCAAGGCCGAGCCGTCGGTCTTCCACGACCTCCAACTCCGGGACGCGGACGAGCACCTGAGGCGGGTCAAGCCGCACGAGGTCGCCCCGTTCCGGCTCCCGAGGACGATGGCCTACGCCGCCTCGCTGTTCGCCCTGGCCGTCGGGCTCCTGGCCTGGCCGGTCTCCCCCGGCAAGTCGGCCAAGGCCGGCCCGGCCGCCCCTCGGCCCGAGATCGTCGCCGAGGCCGAGAAGACCATCGAGCGCCTCAAGGAACTCGACGAGCTGGCCAGATCCGAGCGCGACCCCGAGCTAGAGAAGCTCGTCAAGGACCTGGTCGAGAAGGCCGAGGAGATGAAGCAGCCTGGCGTCGACCTCAAGGAGGCCCTGGCCAAGCTCTCCGAGATGCAGGCCAGGATCGCCGCCCAGCAGGCCCAGTACAACCTCGGCCTGGTCGACGCCCAGCTCCAGTCGCTCGGGGCCGCGATGGGGGCGGCCGAGGCGACCGACGCCGCCGGTCAGGCGCTCCAGGACGGCAAGTTCGACCAGGCCGCCAAGGAGCTGGAGAAGCTCGAAGCCCCGCCGATCGAGAAGAAGCAAGCGAAGACCCTGGAGGAGAAGCTCAAGCAGTCCGCCAGGCAGATGGGCGACGTGGGCCTGGGCCAGATCAGCGGCGCCGCGACCGAGATGGCCGAGGGGATCAAGGGGGGCTCCGCCGCCAGGTTCCGCAAGGCGACCCGGACCCTCGCCGGCCTGACCAGGGGCCACGCCGGCCGCCGCCGGATCCAGCAGATCCTCGAAGGCGAGTTGCAGGCCCTCGACGAGGCCAAGGCCGGCCAGCGCGACAGCCAGTTCCTCATCCGCGGCAAGAAGCCCGAGAAGTCGACCTCGCCCGGCAACAACTATGGCCTGTCCACCAGCGGCAACGTCCTGGGCGAGAAGACCAAGTTCCAGGCCAACCGGAAGGTCGAGGAGATCACCGGGAATCCGGGCGAAGGGCCCTCCGAGATGGAGTCCACCCACTCCCCCGAGGGCCAGCAGAAGTCGGCCCGGGCCTACAAGGACAGCTACCAGAAATATAAGAAGATGTCCGAGGATGTGCTCGACAGCGAGCCGATCCCCCTCGGCCACCGCCAGGCGATCCGCAAGTACTTCGAGCTGATCCGCCCCCAGGGCGGCGAGACGACCCCGAGCAATAAAGCCCCGGCCGCTCCCGAGGTGAACTGATCCGGAAGTCCGAGGCCCGATGAGCGATGCTCGACGGGGGACGGTTGCCAAGCCGACCCCCATCGGCCATCATCCGTGGGTCGAATCCCACCGAACTCCGGATCGAGGGCAGGCGATGCAGTATCGGACGCTGGGCCGGACGGGCTGGAAGGTCGGCGAGATTGGCTACGGGATGTGGGGCCTGGCCGGCTGGTCGGGGTCGGACGACGCCGAGTCGATCGACTCGCTCCACCGGGCGATCGAGCTGGGCTGCAACTTCTTCGACACCGCCTGGGGCTACGGCAAGGGGCACAGCGAGTCGATCCTGGGTCAAGTGGTCCGCGAACATCCCGGCAAGGACCTGATCGTCGCGACCAAGATCCCGCCCAAGAATTTCACCTGGCCTTCGCGACGGGGGTTCGCGCTCGACGACTGCTTCCCGCCCGACCACATCCGCGAATACGCCGAGAAGAGCCTGGCCAACCTTGGCCTCCCGGGAATCGACCTGCTCCAGTTCCACGTCTGGGAGGACGCCTGGGCCGAGGACGAGCGCTGGCAGCGGGCGATGGACGACCTCAAGGGCGAGGGGCTGGTCAAGGCGGTCGGGATCAGCGTCAACCGCTGGGAGCCCTCGAACGTCGTCGAGACGCTGAAAACCGGGCAGGTTGACGCCGTTCAGGTGATCGTCAACATCTTCGACCAGGCGCCGCGGGACGAGCTCTTGCCGCTCTGCCAGGCGCTCGGAATCGGCGTGATCGCCCGGGTCCCGTTCGATGAGGGGACGCTCACCGGGACGCTCACCCGGGAGTCGACCTGGCCGGCGGAGGACTGGCGGAGCACCTACTTCGTGCCCGCGAATCTGAACGCCAGCGTTGACCACGCCGAGGCACTCCGCCCGCTGGTCCCCCCGGGGATGACGATGCCCGAGATGGCTCTCCGGTGGATCCTGGAGGACCCGAGGATCTCGACGATCATCCCGGGGATGCGGAAGCGGCGGAACGTCGAGGCCAACATCGCGACCAGCGACGGCCATCGCCTCGACCCCGCCCTGATGGGGCGGCTCAAGGACCACCGGTGGGACCGCACGCCCACGGCCTGGTCGCAATGACCCGACCCGGGCGTGCGTTCCCCAGCGCGCGGGCTCAGGCCAGGGCCGGGCCGTAGAGGTAATCCATCAGGTGATGATTCTCGGCCCGGGTCCGCTCGTAGAGCAGCTTGACCACGTCGCCGACCGAGACGATTCCCGCCAGGGCCCCCCGATCGATCACGGGGACCTTGGCGATCCGCCGCTCGGACATCTGGCCCATGACGGCGTCGACCTCGTCGTCGATGTCGCAGGTGATCGGGTCGGGCGTCATGATCGACCGGATCGGGCAGGAGCGGAAGTCGTCGCCCCGGTCGTGCAGCTCGCGGATCAGGTCGCGTTCGCTGACGACGCCGACCAGCCGGCCGTCGGCTTCGACCACCGGGAGCGAGCCGATGTTGGACTCGACCATCCGGGCGATCGCCTGGGCGGCCGTCGCCTCGGGGCCGATGGTGACGATCCGGTTCCCCTTGGTCTTGAGGACATCGCGGACTAGCATGGTGTTCTCCCTCGGGCAAATTCACGGGCCCGGGGCGTGGCGTGAAGGGACCATGACCAGCATGGGACCACCCCCGGGTCCGATCGTGGAAAGGTCGGACGTCCCCCATCCTGGCCATCCAAGCCGGGCCCTGCAATAGGTGGCCGCCTCACCCCTGCCCGTCGGCAGAGATTCGTGTTTCTAACGCCATCAAGGATCTGGATTTCCGGATTCTCCGATCCGTAACCGGGGGGCGGGACACCTTCGCCTCTGCTTGCGGGCCCCGGATTGCCCCGGACCGGACCGTCGAATCCGGGGCACTCGCCTTTCCGGGAGCCGGCGATTGGGTTAGGAAAGGTCCGGGCGGGCAGGGATTCGCCGTCCGACCGGAACGGAGGCCGTCGCCGATGTGCAGGAATCGCTCGGGTTCATCGCTGGTCGGCGTGATCCTGGCCTCGATGGTGACGGGGTGCGGGCCCCGGGTCGAGTCCGAAGACCTCCCGACCGCCCGCGACACGATCGCCGCGATCGGCAAGCGGCTCGGGCGGTCGAGCGACCCGATCGAGTTGACCGAGGTCGCGGCCCGGGGCGATCGGGTCCTCCGCCTCCTCGGACGCGAGGAGCGCGATGCCCTGGGGCGGAACGCGATCCGGTTCCGGGTCGACCGCCCGGTCGCGGTGGTCGTGGTCGCTCCCATCCGGTCGGTCCCGTTCTGGCTGGCGGATCGGGGCTTCGTCGCCACCGGCGACCGGCTCCGGAACGAGGATGGCGAGTTCGTCGCGTACCGCAAGTCGTTCCCCACCGGGACGATCGACCTGGGGGTCAATGGGCTCGATCGGACCAGTCGGTCGCACTACGCGGTCTTCCTCCAGGCCGAGGGGGGGGGCATGATCCGGGTCGAACCGATCGGGCCCGGACCCTTCTCGACCGTCGAAGCTGGGCCAAGCGTCAGCCCGTTCGACGACGCCTCGAAGCCATTCGAGTCGATCCCGGCCGGCCTGGCTGGCTCGACCATCTTCCGGACGTCGTTCGAACGGCGACACGACGGGGCGCTCGCTCGCGGTCGGGTCTGGAAGACGCGGCAGCCGTCGGGGCCATCGCCGGACCAGGTCGTTGTCTCGTTCGGCGAGGACCCCGCGCGGGACCTCTCCTTCACCTGGCGGACCGACCGGTCGGCGAAGCACTCCGCGGTCCGGATCGCGACCGATGTCCCGGGGAGGGGGGGGCCTCCCGGCCCGGCTAACGTCGCGGTGTTCCGGGGCGACGCCGATCCGGTCGCGTCCGAGGGACTACTGAACGACCCGGTCATCCTCCGCCACCGGGCCATCGCCCAGGGCCTGGAGCCGGACACCCGCTATGCCTACAGCGTGGGCGACCCTCTCGCCGGGAACTGGTCGGATTGGCGGACGATCCGGACGGCACCGGGCTCGCCCCGGGATTTCGGGTTCCTCTACCTCGGGGACGCCCAGTGCGGCCTCGAACGCTGGGGCGAGTTGCTCCACGCCGCCCACCGGCGCAGGCCCGACGCCGGCTTCCTCCTGATCGCGGGCGACCTGGTCGACCGGGGCAACGAGCGGTCCAACTGGGACCATTTCTTCCTCCGGGCGGCCGGCGTCTTCGACGAGGTCCCCTTCATGCCCTGCGTCGGGAACCACGAGTACCTCGACAAGGGCCCCGAGATCTATCGGGGGACCTTCGACCTCCCGCGCAACGGCCCGGCCGGGATCGACTCGAACCTGGTCTACGCCTTCGAGTATTCCGACGCCTTCGTCGCGGTGCTCGACAGCAACCTGGGGATCCACGATTCCCGGCTCGCCCGGGTCCAGGCCGATTGGCTCGACCAAGCCCTGGCGAAGACGAAGGCGACCTGGAAGTTCGTCACCTTCCACCACCCGGTCTACGCCTCGCACGTCAGCCGCGAGAATCCCCAGCTCGGGGCGGCCTGGGGACCGGTCTTCGACCGGCACCACGTCGACATGGTCCTCCAGGGGCACGACCACGCCTACCTCCGGACCCTGCCGATGCGAGGTGGGCATCCGGTCGATTCCCATTCCGAAGGGACGGTTTACGTCGTCTCGGTCTCCGGCGAGAAGTTCTACGAGCAGGGGCCTCGGGATTACACGGCCCGGGGGATGACCAACCTGGCCACCTATCAGACCATCGACGTGAAGGTGAATGAGAAGCGACTGACCTACCGCTCGTTCGACCGGGAGGGCCGTGAGGTGGACCGACTGGTGATCGAGAAGGGGGCCGGTTCGCCCCGATTCGCCGGCTCGGACGCCCGGTAGGCGGGGCGTGACCACGGCTCACGATCGGCCCGGGTCGCTTGTCGGTCGGGCCCGATAACCTTTAGACTGATGAGGAGGGACGACGCACCCTCGGAGCGAACGCGCCGCCCTTCCCAGGAGGCGATCGGACCATGAAGCGACACCGGACGTTGTGCGTGGCCCTGTCGATCGGCGGCTTCGGCCTGGCCGGCTCCCCGGAGACCCGGGCGCAGGTCACGTCGCCAGCCGCGCAGGTCCAGGCGGGCGGGGTGGCGAGGCCGTCGGGCATCGAAGTCGCGTTGCTCCGGTCGCTTCAGGCCAACCCGATCACCGCCCCGTATCCCTTCGCGACCGAGATCCGGGGCAGGCAGGTCGTCCTGAGGGGGCGGGTCGGGACCAAGCAGACGCACGACGTGGCGATCCAGACGGCGATCGCGTTGGGCGTCCCGGTGGTCGACGACCTGGTCATCGACACCGCCGCCGCCCACCAGGCGGTGGCCTACCAGACCCAGGCCGGGGTCGGGCCGGGGATGGCCGGGCAGGGGTATGGCGGTCCGGCTGGTTACGGCTCGGGGTTCCCGGGGGCGGGCGCCTACGGGCCGGTCCCCTACACCTATCCTCAGCCGATCCTGGGCCGGCTGGATGATCCCTTCTACGGCTTCGAGCCCCCGGCCATCGGGTATCCGCCCTGGTGGGGTGCCCTGACCGCCCGCCGCCTCGGGTCGCCGGCCTATGGGATGCCCCCCGGCGGCGCGGCGAACAACCCGCCGGCGGTCGTCGACCCCTCGAACAGCGCGGCCTCTGCCCAACCGGCCGACCCCGCCCAATCGCAGTCGGCCTCTTCGCCCTACGGGACGATCGACATGGCGATCGATCCTCGGGGCGTCGCCACGCTCCGGGGGACGGTCCCGAGCCTGGCCGAGCGGATCGCCATCGGGCAGCGGGTGGCGCAGACGCAGGGCGTCGCACAGGTCATCAACCTCCTGAATATCCAGGCGATGCCGGCCGCCTCGTCTTCCTCCGACACCCCGCCGCCCCCGCCCGTCCCCGCGACCACAACCCAGGTCCCCAGGGCCGCCAGCCCGCTGATGGGTCAGGCCGAGGGCCCGCCAATCGCGGTCGACTCCGACCCGGCCAGCCAGCGGGCCGCCCGGTCGATCGCCTCGCGGTCGGGGCTGGCGGGGCTGCCGATCCGCGTGAGGGTCAAGGACGGCGTGGCCTCGCTCTCGGGCAAGGTCCCGACGATCTATGAGGCGATGCTCGCCTACCGGGCGATCCAGCAGACCCCGGGGATCCGTGAGGTCGAGGACCGGCTCGAATTCGTCGTACCCGACGGCTCCGGGCCCAACCCGCTGGTCGAGAAGGGCCGGCCCGAGGATGTCGAGCCCTACCTCGAAGCCCAGATCCGCCGCCAGGTCGGCGACCTGGCCCACGTCGATCGCGTCCGGGTCCAGGGCAACGCTCTGGACATCCGCGGAACCCTCGGCCGCGAGGAGGACCGCGACCGGTTCGACGCCATCCTCCGGTCGCTGCCCATCCTCCGAGGTTTCCGACTCACCGCCGAAGTCACCGTCGAAACCCGGTGACTTTGACGGTCCGGCAAGCTGTATGGGGATAAAGGACGCGGCTCGCGGGGCCACCAATGCAAAAGCGGCGAATGTCGGATCTTCCGACCCTGGTTTGACCTTGATCGACCGGGCCGGTGCCCCTAGGATGGCGCCGCGCATTCGGATCAAGAGATTCCCCAGAGACGCCGCGCGCGGCCGGTCCGGACGGATTCGGGCGGGCCGCCGATCGTACCATTTGACCCAGGGAGAGGGGCCAGGACCGCATGACCGTCCAAACCGAAGGTGGCGCCCCGAGGCGGGCGACGGGCCACCCGGCCCCGCGATGGGCCGCCAGCCCGCTTTCGTCCGCCCCGACGAGCCCCGATCGGGCCATGGCCGCCACCCGCGATTGGCTGATCGAGGCCCAGGCTCCCGAGGGCTTCTGGCACGCCGAGCTCGAAGGCGACACGATCCTCGAATCCGAATCGATCCTGCTGATGGCTTACCTCGGCCGGATCGACGACCCGGATTGCGTGAAGATGGGCCGGACGATCCGCGAGGAGCAGGACCCCGGCGGCGGCTGGTCGATCTACCCCGGCGGCCCGGCGAACATCAGCGCCACGGTCAAGGCCTACTTCGTCCTGAAGATGCTCGGCGTTCCCACCGACGACCCGGCGATGGTTCGGGCTCGCGAGGTCATCCTCGCCCAGGGCGGGGCCCGGGCCTGCAACAGCTTCACCAAGTTTTACCTGGCCCTGCTCGGCCAGTTGCCGTATGACGAGGTCCCCTACGTCCCGCCCGAGCTGATGCTCGTCCCGGCCAAGTTCCCCTTCAGCCTGGCCTCGATGTCGTCCTGGACCCGGACGATCATCGTTCCGCTGATGATTATCTCGGCCTACAAGCCGGTCCGGGTGATGCCGGCGGAGATGGGCATCGCCGAGCTGTTCCTCGACGGCCCGGCCACGCCCAAGGTGAAGCATCACCCGGTCTCCTGGGAGACCTTCTTCCTCAAGGCCGACCGGGCGATGAAGTGGGCCGACCGCGCGGCCCCCGCCTCCTGGCGGAAGCCGGGGATCCGGGCGGCCCACCGCTGGATGCTCGACCACTTCGAGAACTCCGACGGCCTGGGCGCGATCTTCCCGCCGATGATCTACACCGTCGTCGCCCTCGGTTGCCTGGGGTACGACCCCGACTCGGCCGCGATGTCCTGGGCCCTCCGGCAGCTCGAAGACCTCCGGATCGAGGAGGGGGAGACGATCCGGGTCCAGCCCTGCCTCTCGCCGGTCTGGGACACGGCGATCGGGACGATCGCATTGGCGGGCTCGGGCGTGCCCGACTCTCATCCCGCCCTGCTCAAGTCGGTCCGGTGGCTCCTGGAAAAGGAGGTCCGGGTCGCCGGCGACTGGCAGGCCCGGGGAATCGCCACCGAGCCGACCGGCTGGCACTTCCAGTTCCACAACGAGCGCTATCCCGACATCGACGACACGGCGATGGTCCTCCTGGCCCTGCACGCCACCGCGCTCCGGGACGACCCCGAGGTTCTGGCCGCGACCGACCGGGCCGTCGCCTGGCTCCTCGCGCTGCAGAACTCGGACGGGGGATGGGCGGCCTACGACCGGGACATCAACAATCAGGTGCTCACCAAGGTCACTTTCGCCGACCACAACGCGATGCTCGACCCGAGCTGCGCCGACATCACGGCGCGGGTGGTCGAGATGCTCGGGACGCTCGGCCATCGGGCCGACCACCCGGCCGTCGAGCGGGCCCTCGGATACCTCTGGCGGACCCAGGAGCCCGAGGGGTCCTGGTATGGTCGCTGGGGGGTCAACTACATCTACGGGACCTGGCAGGTCCTCCAGGGACTCAAGGCGATCGACTTCCCGATGGACCACCCGGCCGTGGTCCGGGCCTGCCGGTGGCTCGAATCGGTCCAGCAGGTCGACGGGAGCTGGGGCGAGACCTGCCTGAGCTATGACGACCCGTCTTACATGGGTCAGGGCGATCCCACCCCGTCGCAGACCGCCTGGGCCGTCCTGGGGCTGATCTCCGCCGGCCGGGCCTCCGGCGACGCTGTCCGCCGGGGCGTCCAGTCCCTCCTCGCGACCCAGAAGCCGGACGGGACCTGGTTCGACGAGACGTACACCGGGACCGGCTTCCCCCGCGTCTTCTACCTCCGGTATCACCTGTACCCGATCGCGTTTTCGCTGATGGCCGTCGCGAAGTATCAGGCCGCGGCCCGCTGGCTCTCGACCGCTCCCACCGGCGCCCTGGCCAGCCGGATCCCGGCGACACCCGGTTTGACGGAAGTCTGATCGCCGCCCGAACCGTCCGGGATCATCGATCGTCCAAAATTCGACCGCGCCACCGATGGCGTGACCCGCCCCCAGGAGGCCCCGGATGCTGCGGTTCCCGCTGGAGATGACGACCCGGATCGCCGGCTATGTCGCCAAGAAGAAGCTGACCAAGGCCGAGCGGTTCCCGATGGTCCTGATGCTCGAGCCGCTCCACGCCTGCAACCTGACCTGCACCGGCTGCGGGCGGATCCGCGAATATGAGTCGACGATCAAACAGAAGCTCTCGATCCAGGAATGCCTGGACGCCGTCGACGAGTGCGGCGCCCCGGTCGTCTCGATCTGCGGCGGCGAACCGATGATCTACCCCGGGATCGGCGAGCTGACCGCCAAGATCCTGGAGCGGAAGAAGGTCGTCTACCTCTGCACCAACGGCATGTTCATCCGCAAGAAGATCGCCGACTTCCAGCCCTCCAACCGCTTCTTCTTCAACGTCCACCTCGACGGGATGCGGAAGACCCACGACCTGGCCGTCGAGCGTCAGGGCGTCTTCGACCAGGCGATCGACGGGATCAAGGTCGCCAAGGCCGCCGGCCACATGGTCTGCACGAACACGACGGTCTTCAACGAGACCGAGATGAACGAGCTCGATTCCATGTTCGCTTACCTGACCGAGCTGGGCGTCGACGGCTTCATGATCTCCCCGGGCTACGGCTACTCGGCCGTCAAGACCAAGGAGATTTTCATGACCCGCGTCGACATCCGGGCCAAGTTCCGCGCGGCCGAGGCGATGTTCCGGAAGTACAAGTTCAGCACCTCGCCGGTCTTCCTCGAATTCCTCCAGGGGAAGCGCGAGATGACCTGCACCGCCTGGGGCAACCCGACCCGGAACATCAAGGGCTGGAAAGGCCCGTGCTACTTGATCACCGACATCCACCACAAGTCGTTCGACGACCTGCTCAACAAGACGCCCTGGGAGAAGTATGGCCCCGGCAAGGACCCCCGGTGCGAGAACTGCATGGTCCACTCGGGCTTCGAGGCGTCGGCGGCTCTGGGCGTCAACGGCAAGCTGGGCGACACCCTGAAGATGATCAAATGGCAATTCGTCTGATCGGCGGCCGGCGATGAGCGCCGGGCCCGGCGCGACCGCCCCGCCGCCGGCCCCGGCCGACATCGGGGTGGTCGCGGCGCTCGCCATCGAGGTCGCGCCGCTCCTGGCGCGGATGGAGCGGGTCCGGAGGTACGCCGGCCCCCGGTTCTCGGTCGTCGAGGGGGAGTGTGGCGGTCAGCTCGTCGCGGTCGTCCTGACCGGGACCGGCCGGGCCCGGGCTCAGCGTGGCGCCGAGGTCCTCCTGGACGGGCATCGCCCGCGCTGGATCGTCTCGGCGGGGTTCGGTGGGGCGCTCGACCCGTCCCTGAGGCGGAACGATGTCGTCCTGGCCCGCGAGGTGGTCAACCTCGAAGGCCGCCGGTTCGCGATTGATTTGACCGTCCCCCCCGGCTCGGAGTCCGAAGGGCTCCGAACGGGCCGCCTCCTGACGGTCGACGAGATCGTCCGGACGGCCGCCGAGAAGGCCGAACTCCGGCGGAGGTTCGAGGCCGACCTCGTGGACATGGAGACTTCGGCCGTCGCCGCGCTCTGCGGCGACCGAGGGATCCCGTTCCTGTCGGTCCGGGTCGTCAGCGACGAGGCCGGGATCGACCTCCCGCCCGAGATCCTCTCGATCCTGGGTCGATCCGGCGGGCTCCGCCTGGGCGCGACCCTGGGCGCCCTCTGGAAGCGGCCATCGAGCGTCAAGGACTTGCTCGGGCTCCGGCAGCACGCCGTCGAGGCCGCCGCCCGCCTCTCCACCTTCCTCGTCGGGACGTTCCCCCGGCTCCCCTGAGGGAGGCCCGGGCGTCACTTCGGGGCGGGTCCGGGCGTGGGTGTGGCGGTCGGGCTCCCGAAGGCGGGGCGTCGGATGGGCTTGTTGGTCCTCGTAATGTCGATCCTCGCGGTCGACTTGGGGGCGAGCATGCTGTCGACCCCGATGGTGATCGTCCCGGTGACGATCAGCATCGTCGCCAGGCTCAGGCCGAACCCGTGCCAGGGCTGGAACCGGAAGATCAGGATGAACACCCCGGCCCAGACGATCGCCTGGAGCGCCGTGAAGGCCAGGTCCGAGGTGAACATGGTGGCGAAGTTGGACCGGGTCCAGGTCAGCATCGCCGCCAGGATCAGGGCCCCCAGCGCCACCTTGAGCCCGACGCCGGGTGTGGCCTCGTCGTAAAAGTAGGTCTGGCCGAACTCCGCGACGATGTAGCAGATCACGAACAGGATCAGGTAGCTGATCAGGAACGTCCAGATCAACGCGGCCATGGGCGGTCACCGGGGGTTCGGTCGTCGGTCGGGGCTCCGGCGAAGGCCGGGCTCCGGGTCGTCGCCTCGATGGTAGCATCCTAATCGGCCGGCCGGCGATCCACCACCGGCCGCTGGCGGTTTGCCGGGTCGTTGCTACGATGGGTCGACCCGGGCCCCGGCCCTCCGACGCGACCCGAACCGAGACGCCATCCATGATCCGCATCAGCGCCTTCGCCGACGAGATTTCCCCGGACCCCGCCGAGCAGGTCGACGTCCTCGCCCGGCACGGGATCCGCCACATCGAGTTCCGCTCGATCTTCGGGACCAACGTCCTCGACCTGGCCGACGCCCAGCACCACGCTTTCCGGGCCCTCCTGCGTGACCGGGATTTCGAGCTCAGCGCCATCGGCTCGCCGATCGGCAAGATCAAGGCCAACGAGCCCTTCGAGCCCCACCTCGACCGGCTGGAACGGGCCCTGGAGCTGGCCGAATTCTACGCCTGCCCCCGGATCCGGGTCTTCAGCTACTACATCCCCGAGGGGGACGACCCGGCCCTCCACCGCGATGAAGTCCTCCGACGGATGGCCGAGAAGGCCCGGATCGCCCGCGAGCGAGGCGTCGCCCTCTACCTCGAGAACGAGAAGGGGATCTACGGCGACACCGCCGCCCGGGTCTCCGAGATCCTGGAGGCCGTCGACTCGCCCGCCCTGGCCCACGTCTTCGACCCGGCGAACTACCTCGAAGTCGGCCAGCCGATCGACGAGGCCTGGTCGCTCCTCCGGGGCCGGACGGCGCACATCCACGTCAAGGATTATGATTCGACGCTCAAGAAGAACGTCCCCGCCGGCCAGGGCGAGGGCCAGATCCCCCGGATCATCGCCGAGGCCATCTCCGACGGCTTCGACGGCTTCTGCACCCTGGAGCCCCACCTCGTCGTCGCCGAGGCCATGTACGGCTTCACCGGCCCCGATCGCTTCGGCGACGCCGCCCGGGCCCTCCAGGGAGCCCTCGACCGCAAGGGGATCGCCTACGCCTGATCCGCCCGATCCATCAGGGACCTCCCGAATTGACCGGCCCGGACCGCCCCCCTACAGTGGAAGCCCGACCCCCTATTCAACCCCGTCGAATCGAGAAACCTTTCATGGACCGGACATCCATCGACCGCCGCCGCTTCCTCCGTGGGGCCGTCGCCGCCGGGGCCGCGCTCGGGCTCGGCCTCCGGGAGGGCATCGCCGCCGAGCCGACCGGCAAACCCGGCCCCGGCAAGATCGGCGACTTCAAGATCTCGCTGGCCGAGTGGTCGCTGAATAACGCCCTCTTCAAGGGGAAGCTGACCAACCTCGACTTCCCGGTTGTCGCCCGCGAGACGTACGGGATCGAGGCCGTCGAGTTCGTCAACCAGTTCTTCAAGGATAAGGCCAGGGACGCCGCCTATCTGAAGGATCTCAAGAAGCGGGCCGACGACCACGGGGTCGCCTGCGTCCTGATCATGATCGACGCCGAGGGCGATTTGAGCACCGCCGACAAGGCGGAGCGCACCAAGGCCGTCGAGAACCACAAGGCATGGGTCGACGCCGCCGCGGCGCTGGGGTGCCACTCGATCCGGGTCAACACGGGGAGCAACTACGGCCCGACCGACGTGGAGGCGGCGGCCGACGGCTGCGCGAAGCTGGCCGAATATGGCGAGTCGCGGAACATCGGGATCATTTGCGAGAACCACGGCGGCCCGTCGAGCGACCCTGACTCCCTCGTGGCCCTGATGAAGCGGGTGAACCGGCCCGGCTTCGGCACGCTGCCCGACTTCGGCAACTTCCCGACGAACAAGCAGGGGACCTACACGATCGACGTCTACGAGGCGATCGCCCGGATGATGCCCTTCGCCAAGGGGGTCTCGGCCAAGAGCCACGACTTCGGCCCCGACGGCCGCGAGGTCCATCTCGACTTCGCCCGGATCCTCAAGATCGTGACCGACGCCGGCTATCGCGGCTACGTCGGGATCGAGTACGAGGGCCACAAGCTCGCCGAGCCCGAAGGGATCCTCGCGACCAAGGCGCTCCTCGAATCGCTTCGGGGGTCAGACTACCGCGGTTGAGAGGCTATCCGTTCATTTTTCTGAGTCGTGGCAATGGGTTATGGCCAATGAACGATGGGTGATGGGTGAAGGAATTTCCGCAAAACAGCCGAAGTGGCGATCCGGGATCGAAGATGGTCGATGATTGATAGCTGACACGCGAAGCGACATCCGAATGTCGATGCCGGGAAAATCGCCCTGGATGACTCTCCCATCGCCCATCGCCCATCGCCCATCGCCCATCGCCCATCGCCCATCGCCGAATGGCACTGACGGAGCCGTAACTCTTTCCATCGGCGGGGGATGTACAGGAGGGCCCTCCTCGCCTCCAATCGAGGGTATCTCACCACCTT
>JAABUV010000510.1_pt1 | contig 58814 bp, 47 predicted proteins | sample 5559971 | NCBI WGS metagenome assembly JAABUV01 (sample SAMN10711881, study PRJNA513362) | rock metagenome | isolation source: Antarctica rocks | place: Antarctica: Victoria Land, Knobhead nord | collected 2015-12-19 | reverse complement strand
ATATAATTAGAATCCTAAATATATACCTATATTTATTATCTAAGAAACTATTAAGGTAAGTTAATAAATAGGATTTAATATATTATTAAGTAGTAATATAATTAACTATTTATATTTATTAAGGCTAATTATATTAATTTTTAGATTAGTTATATTTTTATCTACCTAAGTATTAATAAAGTTACGTAGTTAATATATATAATAAAGTATTAAGTATATAGAATTCTAATAAATATAAATATCTTATATAAGTTTTTAAGGTCTTCTACTAGAGTTTTCTTATAATTATAAAAAATAAAGCTTTTATTAAAGAGATAAGTTAATTACTATTATAAGAGCGCGGATCTATTTAAAATATTAGTAAGTATATTACCTATTTATATTACCCTTATAATATTATACCTTCTTAATAATAGTTAATAGACTTATACTTACTTAGATATCTTTAACTTAAGTATCCTCTAGTAATATTATAATATTATTTAAAGCTTCTAAGTCTAGGGCTTTAATAAAGTCTTATATTATAAGGTTAAAGATATAAGTTATATAAGGAATAGAGTTTTATAAATTATCCTATTAAATATCTTATTAAGCTAGAGATTTCTCTAGTTTATCTTTTAAGGTTCTATTATTATTAGTATTATTAGTAATAACTTTAAAAAGCTTATCTTTAATTTTATAAAGGATTAATATCTTTATTATTTCTATTATAAGTAAATACCTAGAATACTAAATATTAAGTAGTATAAAAGTAATAAGATATTCTTAATATTAAAAATTAGTATTAACCTAGTAGACTAGTACTTTAAAGTAGGTAACCTTTTAAGGATTAAACTAGGTATTTAATATAAGAGAAATATATTAAGGATATTTTAAATCTACTTTAATTTTTATATATATTCCTTTAAAATTTAAAAAGATTATACTTTATAATTTAATATAATAGATTAGGGTTAAATCTAGATAAGCTATTAATAGTAATTACTAAAACTCTAGTTAATTAATAGTCTAGAAAGACTAGTTTAAGGTAAGAAAGTATTTATATAACTATTTATTCTACTTCTCTTAATAAAAGTTAGTAGAAAACCTAGTATTACTTTTCTTCTAAAATTATCCCTAAATAATTAATTTTATATTATTAATTTATATTATTATACATAATATACTTAACTTAAAGAAAGTTCTATTTATAATAATAAGTTAAGTTATTTATAAAGAAAGTATTTATTTATTTTAAGATATTTCCTTATATTAGATATACTTAAATTACTAGTAGCTATTAAGTAGTCTAGAATTTTATTATACTTCTTATAAGTAATCTTTAATAATCCCTTAACTATTAAAGTAATTTAGATAAAGTTATCTTAGATATTAGCCTATTTACTTAATATAATCTTCTTAATTTAAAGTAAATCTTTAATTTTAATACTAGACTTTATTTTAATACTTTAACTAATAGTAGTTTACTACTATTATACTTTAAACTAGACTTTAGTATACTAACTCTATTTAATAAATTTACTATTCTTTATTAGAATTAAGTCTAGGAAATCTTCCTTAATAATTTTAATAGTATTTTAGAGAAGTACTTTCTTTTCTTAAAAGGATTTATCTAATATACCCTATCTAACCTAACTTATAAATTAGCTAGGATAAAGACTATTAGATATAAAGTTATTTATATTAAGATTATTAAATTCTAATTAAATTGCTTTATTATTAAGGCCTATTAAACTTAATACTCTTAAAGGGCTTAAAGGGACTAATATATTCTAGGCGCTAATAGTAAGAGAATTAAGAGTAATATATAATAGTAATATAAACTCTTATAATATATAAAATAATAAGTAATAAATATTAGGTATAAAATAAATCCTAATAATATAAAAGTATTTAAATTTATCTTATAAGGAAACTATATTAGTCCTTTACTAATTTATTAGTAGCTTAGCTTCTTAGTAATACCTTAGCGAGTTAGGTTAGTCTAACCTAACTTACTAAGGTACCGAGGGCTTTTCGGGTTAGTACTAGAAGTAGGTACTAAAACCCGACTCGACGGTCAGTCTACTTAGTAGTAATTTATATTCCGCCTGAATGATAGGTAGCTATGATACTATATAATAGGGTAATTCAGACGAATGGACAAAGCATGGTACTCTGTACTAAAGAAAGCTATTCTGCCTCTTTTTCGCATATGCAGCCGCCATAGAATAGCGTCTTGGCAATACGGCTGAGTTGCGACAGACTTCAGCAGACGCTTTCAAGAAAGGTATCCCCTGGCCGTCCCTGAGTCATGAATCAACAGAGGGCAGACAAGTGTCGATTCAGTTCCCCTGTTTGGTTCAAGTATTTGATTGTGGGATGTAAGATCTGTAATGGACTTTTTGTACAAGAAAATTTGGACATTTCTCGATGGTGAAGCGCAATTGAGTGAGGCTGACCCCTACCGATCAGCCTTGTGGCTATGGAAACACTTCATCACTCGAGTCTCCTCTCATGACGAACGCGAAAAGTTCGAAACGACCCTTTCACAGCCTCAATTCAAATCATGGACCATCCTGCACGAGTGGTGGAACGCCACATACCATTACGATAAGCCAGACGAAGACGAGGAGACGGCCCGCTTCATCAAAGATGCTGAAGAGAAGCAAGAAGAACTCGCTGAACCTGATCGTATGGGATACCATGTCGTACTTTCACATTTGTTTGTAATTGAGATGGTTTGGTACAGCAGGATCAAGGAATTCGATGCTGTGCCCAGTGCGCAACTGCAGGCAAGGCAGCAACAAATCCTTCAGCAGATCAACGATAAGCTGTTTTTGGCGAGAAAACGCGCGTTAAAGCAGGCTGTGTGGCAGAAAATCGCACATGCATCTCATGCTCTGGCGACCAACAGCGAATCAGCCGAGACGGACAAGGCGTACCTCGGTTCTACCCTGGAGGTATGCCCCTGGCTAAGATGCGAAGGTGGGACGATCTTGAGGAAGCCAGCCTACCTATGGGATCGACAGGCTCGGAAGTCTGTCAAGACTTGCGATATCCCCGAAGCCTTCCCGGCATTCTATTGCGTTAGCCATACATGGGGTCGATGGCGCAGGGGATCAGTCCATGTCGAGGGGGTTGACTGGGCTGTGCCTACAAATTCTCGCTTTGATGTTGTGCATCTGCCTGAAGTTTTCCAACGCCTTGATTGGCCGGTGCATCATATCTGGTTCGATCTTTTCTGTATCCCACAGGAAGAGTGCCCCGAGCAGGCCGAGGAAATTGGAAAGCAGGCTGACATATTCCGTCGAGCTGCATGCAATGTGATATGGATGCATGATGTGGTCGGGTGGAAGATTCTGGAGAAGAGCGTAATGTGGCTTGGCTTGAACTATCTGCATCATTCCAACCCCAGAGAAAATAGAATAATAGAACGTCTGCATGATCTCGATACACAGCTCAAGGAAGACTTTGCCTCCCTGAACCCAGACGTACTCCTCAATCCTTGGGCTCCCGTCCCCGAGAGCGAGGCGATTTCAGAAACAGAGATAGAATTCCATGAGAGGAACCCGGGATCGTGGTGGTTTTCGTCCCTCTGGACGCTGCAAGAGGCATACCTCTGTCCGTCCTCGCTTCTCGCGGATCGAAATTGGAACCTTCTCAGCGTGGGAGACTCACAGTTGCTCACCCTGGATAACCTCGCGAGCATAGCGTATTCACCAGCGTCAGACGTCGCCGATACACAGGACAGGCCAGCCGCAGTGGAAGTCCTGATATTCACCATGAAGAGATGGGAACTCACCGATTTATCGTCCTCAAGTCGGATGTCTCTGCTGATAGCAGCCGAGTCCCGTCAATCGACCGGCCCAAGAGCAGAAGCAATCATGTCTGCTTTAGGAGTCACAGATTGGTTCGAGGATTACCGAAAACAACACGGTCGAGCTCCTCCCCAGATCGATCTCGTTTTCAAGCTATACCCCCTTGAATTCCTCCACGAAGCGCAGCGCAAAATCGGTGGTCCCTTTTTCCTACAATTCCGCGCTCCACCGAATACAATCGAGGATGCTGAGATTGGGGAGCCGCTGGGAACAATGCTACCCTTGGCATACAAGTCCAGCAAGTGGCTGGTGACCCAGTCCATGAATTTCTCAACGCTTGGCTGGACAGCGTCATTGTCCGATACATGGCTGATCCAGTCGGACGGGACTGTAGTATTGAAGGAAGCCGCCATCCTAAACGTGGAGGAGGATGACGGACCGATGGCACATAGAGAGGGTCCGATCACCATTTCGACTCCGACTGGCTTCCGACGATTCGACTCGTTCCGCGCATGGGAATCAGAACTTCCCCGGGTTCCGCATCGCTTCGCCGTGGCTGCTGTACGCTACAATTATCGTCAACTCGGCATCATTCTTGAAGGCGCCAAGTCGAGCTCCGAAGAAGGTGGTCTCGTACTGGTCAAGACGGGTGTCTTCATGACCCTCGAACAATGGTGCGGAGAGGATCTGATCAAGGTTGTACCTGTCAACTGGCGCGTTCTGTAACACCATCGTATAACTTTCAAGGGCCGGTTTCGGCAATACTAGAGAAGGATCGCGCATTGAGCCTAGCCTATAGACTCACAGCATTTACTTCCTTCATATATATTAACTATATTAGCCTTTCGTTATCGTCGTGGGAGCAGCTAGATCACGTAAAGAACCAAGGCCAACAACTTGGGAGTGTTGAATAAAGCTATTTTGCTACTCATGGCGTATGGGCTATTCGAAGGAGATCAAAATCCGTTGCGAGATGGGTGTGCTAGGGCTTTTAAGAAATGAGGGTACGGAACTGTATGCTACATTATCAAATTTTTCTTGTTATAGATTCGGAAGGCTGGGAAGGATATTCAAGGATATTCTCGGATAGGTGGTTGTATGGGATACCTTATTGTGAGACAAGGGTCGCTGACTGGAGATGTGGTGAATTCTTAATTTATAGGGAAGAAAGTCATTTTGAGGCTGTTTCATGGCCCAAAATTCTTGTTATTTCCTACTGTAATTTAAGCAGTGACTCTAAATAGATATAATATTTCGAGGCCGCTTCCAAGTTCCCACCCACACAAAATCTAGGACTTGTTCCTGAAAAGGTCTCTGTTGTTGGCAAGGTAGTATTTGATTATTTATTTGATTTTTGGTCTGATTGTGCTGTGTGATAACCAGGTCGAGTTGCTGGATCTTTGAATTAATGCGCCGTCGGTCGGGGGCACCAGATGGCCGTCCAAACAGCAGCGCACGACGTATTCGAACTTGTGCGATGGGGAGTGGAGGCGATGCCGGACGTCAGAGCATACTCGTCTTCTTCTCCCTAACCTTGCTGTACATTTTCGCCACAGCACTCCCTTCCATCTCGTACTCGTTGCTATGCTGCGGGGCATCGACACTCTTATATTTGTGCATCGATCCCCTTCTCACGCTGCTTCCGCTCTTCCCATCCATCCACAGATGTTCCCGTTCCCTATCCAGCTTGATGTTCCACTTGATGCGGTAATGCTTCTTGTCAGGTCCGCTCGCACAAGTACCTTGCAAGACGTCGCTTGGCGGCGACAGAAGCGAAAGACAGAACAGGTTCTGCGGCTCGATGAAGTCGGTCACGAGGCCACCGTTGACGAGAAAGTATGCAAGACAGCAGACGTTGGCTGCGAAAACGAGCAGGAGGACGACGTAGAAAATGCCCTGCCAGTGTTGAGTCCCGCCCGATTGGTATGTTGCGGTCTGGAGACTGGCATTGAAGGCCTGGTATTGCGGGTCTTTCAGGATGACGACTTCGGAGGAGTAGTTCCAGTGATGTATGAAGGGGGCATCCACCGAAGATAGTAGAAGTGTGCAACCTGCAAGGACTGCAAGTGCCTCCGAGATTGACGGCATGGAGGTGTCGAGCGAAGTCGCTGTTGGGATAAGTTGAGTCAGGAGGCGGGCATTGGCAGAATTTCCATCGGTGATGCCAGCGTTCAAACTCAAGGCATTTCCCCAATCGGTAGCCACAACTGCCCAATCTTGATTCCACATACCAACGGGAGCATGTGGGTCCGATATGTTGTATGCGAAACTGTCGTGTGGATCTTCGCAAGTAGCATTCAAGGATCCCCCACTCCCACTGGAGTGGTACCTGGTGGAGCAATTTGGTGTCAGAGCCGTCCTAATGGAGCACAAGGTATACGCGCTAGTAGCGGACGAGGCCAACAGATAAACTGCTTGGGGCCCCCAGCCGATGGAGTGGTTGAAAATGGTGTTGTACGCGGAAGGCAATTTTGGAAAGATCGGGTGGATTTCGACGTCGGTAAACCCAAACAAATCGTCGACGTTTGTCTTCCTCAGCGAAGGATCGAGTGACAAGTTGAAGCCTTTCGGCCAAGTAGTGGTATTAGGCACGGTACCATTCCATCCTGGCCATTCTGTGTAGACCATGGGTTTTAGCTCCGCAGCGGACAGCTCTGCACATAGGACGTTGACCGCCGGAGAAGGCACCGAAGCCTGCATAGTGTACTCGCCAAGTCCCTGTCACAGCGCGGTATTAACAACGTTCCGTCATAAGAGCATTCGGATGGTGGGCTTACACTGAGATCCTGAGGCTGTACGATACCATTTCGTGCATCCCTTGCCGCTTTGAGGACGCCAGAGTGAGGCATGGCCATGGTGACGTTATTGACTATCCGTTTGTATTTTGCCGAGAGTTGTGTCATGTTGTTGGCTTTTACATTCATCCAACTTCCTTTCACGGTCGTATTGTCATAAAGCATCTACAAAAAGGCCGATTAAACCGGGCTCTAGAGGCGAAAAGTCCCGTACTTACTGCTACAGGCGCTGGCCTTTCCGTCATGATAGATGATCCATTTCCTGTGTTGATCACTTCTGACCACGTCCCAAGGTACTGCATGTAGTTGTGGTAGGCTTCACCGGAGTGCTCAAGCTCGATACAGGTTGAAGCGGAGTAGTCAGGATCGCCCCGGAGGCCCTTCACTGGGATTGGGGTAGTGCAACGAGCGGTAATAGCGTCGTTGTTAGCAAATGAATGCGCTACTTTTCCCCACATCTGATGATTTGCAGGTTGGCCAAATTTCAGCTTTGGTGCAACCAGGGCATCCGAGGCTGTAGTGTACACCATGGCCTACAGATCTTTGGAATTAGTGACCACTCTCTGATTTGGGAGTCGGTCTGCAGGTGATTACATACCATAAGTGCAGCCAACAAAGCAAGTGTCCCCAGATAAGTCGCTGCAGCATAACGCACAGACTCCCAATGAGTGATCATAGTTCCTGGTTGCAGAATCCAAGAACGCATGGACATCTCGGCAATTGTAATACTCTTGCGCTCCCCCATCGCCCTATGGGTCAGAATTTGACCTAGAAGCGTTACGAAGACTGTTACGAACGATAACTCGATGGACTTGGCAAAAGCTGTGCACAGTACTGATGCGGTCTGCGGCGTCATTCCCCCAACGGTTGTGATTGTATGGCCATACCGTGGCTGCGTGATGGCGACGATTAGCCAAATGCATGAGAAGACTGTAGAGTATATGGACAAGATCAAGATTGTGATGGCTAGCGGATTGCCACGGCCGGTTGCCAGCGGCTTTGCTGCCTTGCACGCAATGTCCTTGTCATTACCGGAGCACGACGTCTTCTGCTTGGCAAGCCGCCGACTCTCAGAACCCACAGTAAAAGGCTGGAACGAATTTGGTGCTGCTATGTTGTAGGGATCGTCGTCTTCGTCCTTCTCTTGGGGAATCTCAGGGTTGCGAATAATTTCGCCAGTGAGTTCAGCGGACATTGGTGATAGAAGAGGGTCGGCGGAGCCAGGGATGCTGGGCGAATCCTTGATTTCCATTGGCACACTGGCGAAGGAGCCTCTTTTCTGGCTACCTACGTTCGAAATTCCCAATCCTTGGCCTTCATGACCAGACGAGCGACTTTCATAACTCACGGGTTGCGGATCGTTTTCTTCAAAAACCGACGATACACGGCGATACCCTGGTCGATGAAATGAGGGCGACGATGGGGAGACAACGAACGTGGAGTTCGATCCAAAGGAAGCGTCAGATAGAGATGAGCTCTGTTGGCGGAGCGGAATGTTTTTTTGCGCAGGCGAATGGTCCATTGCTTTGCATGTAATTTCAATAGATTTAAAATCAACGTCCAGCCTCGTATATGCCAGCAGGGTAGGCTAAGCAAAGGAGGCTCGGTACGACACAAGCCGAGTAAGACAGTGGTAAATGAACGAGAGTCAAGCTGGGCACGAATAGTCGCTCGCTCGAGACATTTTGTAAAAGGAGATAATTCGAATGATAACTCAGAAATTGTAGCTGGCCTTACTTTCAGTGGAGACGGGAACCATACTTGAGCCTTCTGAAGGAACAACAAAAACAGATTGAGAAACCCTGACGCTTTGCGGCGAGGCACTTTCGTGTATGCATTTTCAATGAAAGTGACCAGTCTCGTCGGTTGCTATCCGACTATGGGAATCCATTTCCACCATTCGTAGTCGAGCCGAGGTGCCTTCCGTTGAACGTTCATGCAAGTTGCCGGCTGCAGATTCCTGGCATTCCAGAGGGATTGCAGTTTTGTCGAGATCACCTTACCGTCATGCGAGGAATCACGTGTGGTGTAAGATGTCGTGTAGTTGCAGCTTTGAAGCACGAAGAGGAGGGAGTGAAGTCTATGTTGTTCCATCGACGCCTGGCACGGCTCCGGTACGCATAATTGCCTGCAGGGCTCCTCTATAGTCCTTGCTGAAACTAGTGATGTTTTGCTCCCTGGACTGTACATGTATCCAGCGGATGGGCTGGCGATATAACATAATCAGTTTTGACTATGTCTGTGAAGGAAGCGGCAAGAGAGGATCTGCGACAGCCCTATGAGGCTGGACTTCGAGCTAAGCTCGATTTGATTTAATTGTCTTGGCAAATGGACACGAATCTGAATAGCATCTTGAGATTGCTTGCTTATCAGCTTAGATAATTTCTTTCCTCCTTCCATGAAGGAGTTGCTCAGTGCTGATATGTTCTAAATCCACCCACGAGGTTTCAATGTGAGTCTGCCTCAATACACTACCCAAGGCCGTGAGGACTTCTGCCTGTTCCGGGCTTTCTAGCTAACGGAGGGAACCTCAGAGTCGGTCTTTACCACCACCAACAAGCCATGTCCTCCCCCCAAGTCCGGCAGCGATCTGGGCAAAAGGACAAGAAAACCCCACCTCCTGCGGCACAAGTCCAAGACGGCGATCTGAAAGCCATAGTGAAAGACACCAAGCTGCCCGAGGTCGTCAGCTCTGAATGGGACTACAAGCTTGCGCTGGGCGTTATAACGACTCTGGCCTTCATTACGAGATTCTGGGGCATTGGGCATCCCAATGAGGTCGTCTTTGATGAGGTCCACTTTGGCAAGGTACGGGACATGATAGAAACCCTGCCGCAGCACCCAAGCTGCGACCAATAGGGGGCTGCCCAAAGATATCGGCGCTGACAGAAGGTGCCACAGTTCGCGTCGTATTATTTGCAGAGGACCTATTTCTTCGATGTTCACCCCCCTTTCGGAAAGCTTCTTTTCGCTCTCATGGGCTGGTTCGTGGGATATGATGGGCATTTCCACTTTGACAACATTGGCGACTCGTACATCACCAACAAAGTACCCTACGTAGCTTTCCGTGCCATGCCAGCTCTTCTCGGCTCTTTAACTGTGCCTACGGTATTTCTGATCATGTGGGAGTCGAGCTACACCCTCCCGGCTTGCATTATCTCTGCATGTCTCGTGCTCTTTGACAATGCTCACATTGGCCAAACTCGATTGATTTTGCTGGATGCGACCTTGGTCTACGCCATGTCTACGAGCATTCTATGCTATGTCAGATTTTACAAGATGCGGCATGAGCCTTTTTCCCGGAAATGGTGGAAGTGGCTGCTGCTTACAGGTGTCGCTTTAAGTTGTGTGATATCTACCAAATACGTCGGTGTCTTCAGTTTCCTCACCGTAGGGTCTGCCGTGGCTCTCGATCTATGGGGTTTGCTGGATGTCAACAGGAAGCAAGGAGCTCTGAGTCTGGCAGAATTTGGCAAGCATTTTGCAGCCCGTGCAGCTGGTCTGATCGTGGTCCCGTTCCTCATCTATCTTTTCTGGTTTCAAGTTCATTTTGCTATTCTTACCAAATCTGGACCCGGAGACGACTTCATGACTCCTGCCTTCCAGGAGACTTTGAGCGACAACATGATGAGTGCACAGTCTACCGCCGTTGACTACTACGATTCCATTTCCATCAGGCACAAAGAGACCAAGACGTATCTCCACAGTCATGCAGACAAGTACCCGCTTCGCTACGATGACGGACGTGTCTCCAGTCAGGGCCAGCAAGTTACGGGTTACCCTTTCAATGATACAAACAACTACTGGCAAATTCTCCCGGCGCAAGTATTCGACCCTCAAGATCAGAAGCCAGGCCAAAGTGTCTACACTGGAGACTTTGTGAAGCTTCGACATATCATCACCGATAGCTACCTATTGTCCCACGATGTCGCCTCACCATACTATCCTACAAATCAAGAATTCACAACAGTTCCGCTCGCCGAAGCCAATGCAGACCGCTTCAATGATACGCTGTTTGAGATCAAAATCGAGAATGCTAAGGGGAGGCAACAGCTTAAGAGCTTCTCTGGCCACTTCAAGCTGATCCACGCTCCAACCAGAGTCGCCATGTGGACTCACACTACACCACTGCCTGATTGGGCTTACAAACAGGCGGAAATCAACGGCAATAAGAACATTCAGCAATCGAGCAATATCTGGTACGTGGACGAGATCCCATCAATACCCGCAGACAGCGCGCGTCTTATCAAAGAGGAGAGGAAAGTCAAGCATGTACCCTTCCTCAAGAAATACTTCGAGCTCCAAAGAGCAATCTTCTACCACAATAATGCTTTAACGAGCAGTCACCCGTACGCAAGCCAGCCGATCCAGTGGCCTTTCCTCTTACGCGGAGTCAGCTTCTGGACTCAGAACGATACCAAGCAACAAATTTACTTCCTTGGCAATCCAGTGGGTTGGTGGATAGCGAGCAGCCTCTTAGCTGTCTTCGCTGGCATCATCGGCGCAGACCAGCTCTCGCAGCGACGGGGTATCGACAGCTTGGATGAACGTAAGTAGTCTCTTCTTGAGATACTCTTAGAACTGCGGCTAATCCAGTCTTGGGCCCAGGAACTCGGTCCCGCCTCTACAACAGCACCGGCTTCTTCTTCCTCTGCTGGGCCGCCCACTACCTCCCCTTCTACCTCATGGGCCGCCAACTCTTCCTCCACCACTACCTCCCCGGCCACCTCGCCTCCGCCCTCGTCACTGGCGCCCTGCTAGAATTCATCTTCAACCTCGACCCCGTCGGCATCGAGGAGAATGTCGCCCAGGAAACGCAGCAGTCCAAGACCCAGACCAAGAACAAAGACCGCGGCGGGAAACGAGTCGTTATGCCAGCGAAAGACCGCCAGAGTATGTTGGCGCTGTGGGCGGCCAGTGGTGTTATTCTGGCGCTTGTGATTGGCGGGTGGTGGTTTTTTCTGCCGTTGACGTATGGGAAGCCGGGATTGGAACCTGATCAGGTTAATGCGAGGAAGTGGTTGGGGTATGATCTGCATTTTGCTAAATGAGCGGACGAATGGTTTTCGCCTGTTGAGATGGTGAGGGTGGACAGGACCTGATAGAGAATGCTGGAGGAAGTATGGGAAGCTGATGGCAGCGGATGGATGGATGGCTGTGTATCCTCTATGGTGTGAGGTGTATCGAAAAACACAGGGGACAGCCAATGTACTCATATAATGAATGCGCTTAGCGATGTTCGAGTGGGATCGTGTCCGAGGGGCATACGTATTTGTATTAGATAGTTCGTGGAGCGTCTTTGGTGTATTATACCGATTCAAAGTCCTCTTCACCAGTCTGCCATTGATCGATCGCATGGAACAATATCCGTTCATGGTCTGAGCCTAGCAATTACAGTACGGCGTCATACATCTGTAATATTGATACATCCTCCCCTCCTTCTTATCCATGCCTATATACAAGTCTCCCTCCCTCTCCTCCTCGCCACTAAGTAAAGTAAAAGTAAAGTAAAGTAAACCCTCCCCCCCCAAATCATCAGCCCACAATCCCATCACATAAAACGATGCCCATTCATGGTCTGAGCCTAGAAATTGAAATACGGATCGATGTCTCTATAATATTGATACATTTCTCCCTTCCTATCGTATCCATGCCTATATACAAGCTTCTCGCATCTTTCGCCCCTTACTTAGTATGGGAAAGTAAAGTAAAGTAACTCTGCCCGCCCCGAGAGATCTCTCAGACTTTCACGGTCCCATCGGCTACCTTTGCCATTAATGATTCTAGATCGAACATTGGGTTGGAGGGGTCGGTGATTACTATTGTGGTGTGTTAGTGTTGTTTTTTTTGGCTTTTGATGGTGGTTCGAGGGTTTGGTGTTGTGAGGGATTGAGATCTTGCGTGTTTGCCTTCGGGGTTTTTGATATAGGGGCGACGGTTCCATTGCAAACTCTTCCATCGCCAACGATTATCCACCAATCGCTCCACAAGTCCCATCTCCCTCTCCATCACCATCCCCACCTCCCTCCCAAGAAGAAACAAAAGAAAACCCAACTCACCACCATCCCCCCCCTTCGTCGTCTTCTTCGCCCACTCCGCTTTCCCCTTCTGTATCAAGCTCTCGTGTTGTTTCTGCGCGGCCTCTTCGTGGTGCGATTTCGATTGTGCTGTTAAGGTTGATTGGTGGGAGAAACCGTAGGCGAGGCCGGCGAGGAGGGCGGTGTAGCGGAGGACCTGTGGGGAAAGGGGGGAGGGTTAGTTGGGGGGGTTTCTTGAGTATTGGGGGAAGCGGGGGGGAGGGGGGAGGGGGGAAAGAAGAGCACGATGAGATGAGTTGGAAGGGGGATGAGGGAGGGGAGGAGAGAGGAAGAGATGGGGAGGGAGACGGGAGGGCGGGCTTACGTTCACGCCTGAGGAGGCCATTGCGCGGAGCTGAGAGATGGTGTGGGAGTTAGATCAAGGCCTAGTGATGGTACGGTAAGGACTGGCCTGTGAGCGGCGTGGGGCTGGTAGGTGGTGGGCAATGGCAATGGGTGTTCGTGTCCTGCGGTGAAAGGTTTGAGCTTTATGCGAGGAGCTTTCGGATCGGGGGAACCTTTTACCGAGAATCGGTATTGTGAATCATGCAAAACACTAAGGAGAGCATTCACTTCTACCGTCGAGATACTATAGAAGCCATTGACCTAAGTCTTCTACCTCGTCCTACTAATCGGACATTGAAGGACGCATTGCACCATGAGTCAGTGAAAGGTCTCCAGCTCTGATCAATGCTCCTACATACCAATCGGTGTGCTGTGATACGATTGCTGTCTATGGGAAGACATAGAACTCGACCCTGTCACAATGCAGCGAAAGGACGAGATTCTAGCCAAGAAGGCCAAGCTTGCAGAGCTTAGACGGCAGCGGGAAGAGCGAGAGCAGAGGCAGAAAGAGTCAGGAAAACGAGAATCACTTGTAGGAGAGCCGTCAGAGGTATCGTGTCCGTATAACAATAGACTTGCTAGACTCAAACTCACCTTCTCAGGGAAGAGCCTCTACGCCTGCACGAGCAACCGACCGAAAAGAGCTTGATAGCTTCATTGAGACCTTAGTAGGTGAAAGGCCGGTTTCACGAAGCGTTGGAACATCCTCACCTGCGGCCCGGAAGAGTCGTCCAAGCTCTACATTTGGTGGAGGGGTTGGGACGGAAACATATGAGCGTGCAGCAAGTGGAAACCGAGCGCCTGTACAAACAGTCTCAGTAGGAACACAGACATCATCCACAACTTCCGCCGAGACCACCCACGAGGCTCCACCAGTGACCAGAAAGCATAAAGTCCAAGTTGAGACATATGAGAAGGGTGTACAAACCTCGGAGCCGTGGTCTCCGCAACGGCGGCGTCGGTCTTCGGGCCGATCCTCAGACTCTGAACGGGACCAGTCGCCGCTTCAAGGGCGTTCACCGAAAGCAAAGCGGTTGAGTCGAAGGGAGCGAGAGAAAGAGGAAGAACTTCGACAAAACTTGAGGCGAGAAATCGAAGAGGAACTAAATGCGGTCAAAGATCTGAATGTGAATGGACCTAAACATACAGGACCATCCAACTATCCGGCTCGAGGACTGACTGAGGAAGAGGTTCACGCTGTGACTGCCTCGGAAGACTTTCTCGACTTTGTAGAAAGATCTAGTAAGGTCATCGAAAAAGCTTTAGACCAGGACTATGATGTGCTGGCCAACTATGCTTTGGATGGCGCAGATGGAGTCGATGAAGATGAAGACGAAGGCTACGGTAGCTCGACAGGCAAGAAAGGCAGACGAATAAAACAAATCGCACAGTTCTATGACGGAAGGTGGAGCAAAAAGCGTATGATCAGCGACATGCATTTCTCTTCAAAGGTAAGATGTTGCTTCTGAATTGAATTAGTTATGCTAAGACAAATAGTTTCCCGAACTTCTCTTAGCATCGTACACCAAGAACCCATCCGCTCCACAAGATCCTTCTGGTCTGCTCCAGATATGGAACATGCATCTTCACTCTCGACCGGAGTACACCTTCCACAGTACATCAGACATCTTGACCGCTAAATTCTCTCCCTTTCACCCCTCGATCATCGTTGGCGGTTCATATAGCGGACAAGTCCTACTTTGGGACACTCGCTCAAGGACGCCTCTGCCAGTGCAAAAGACACCTCTTACAGGAGCCTCAACCGGGGGCCATACTCATCCCATCTACTCAATCTCGCTCGTAGGAACACAAAACGCCAATAATATCATCTCAGCTTCCACAGACGGAATCGTCTGCGGTTGGACCCTCGACATGCTGAGCTTACCCCAAGAATATCTTGAACTGACTACACCACCACCTAGCAAGACTGATGATCTCAGCCCAACCTGCATGTCCTTCCCGCCCTCAGACCCAACCTCCTTCCTCGTTGGCACCGAGGAAGGGACTATTTACGCCTGCCACAGATACGACCGCGCAAGTGCCAAGGCCGGTGTTGATGGTCGACTACGTTACAAAGGCCACACAGCTCCTGTCATGAGTCTTGACTTCCATCCGGCCCGTGGCCCTGTAGACCTCGGAGACCTGGTGCTTTCCAGCGCCTTGGACTGGACCGTCAAGCTCTGGAAGACTCGGGCTCCATCGTCAAGCTCTGTAGCCACATCGACCTCGTCTTCATTACTCAACCCTGCTACTAGCAATGAGCAGATCGCAGATCCGGTTCTGGAGATGTCTCGCGAGGATCTCGTATACGATGCCCGTTGGTCGCCGCACAAGCCTGGCGTTTTCTCGTCTGTGGACGGAGCGGGTAACGTGGAAGTCTGGGATCTGACGGTCGATACGGAGATCCCAGTCACGAGGATCACACCAGAGGTCAATCGCAGCATCCACGGAGGCTATGCGGCGAAGAGTCTGCAAAAGGTGACGTGGGAGGAGAGGGAGGGCAAGAGGTTGGGTGTTGGTGGTGCAGCTGGCGTGGTGACTGTGTTTGAGGTTGAGAGCGAGTTGGCGGGAGAGAGTGTTAGGAATGAAGAATGGACGCGGATGAAGAGATTGGTGGCGAGGGCGGAGGCGGGGAGGTAGTCGAGGAACGTACGTTTTGCTTTTGAGCGTGCTGGGTGTCCGAGTGGAGTACTATACCTCCTTGAGCGATCATCGTGGTTGAGATTCTCACGACGCTTGAGAGAAAGAAACTTGACGGGAGAGCTTATGTATGACATATGCTACAGTTCTTGATCATCCCAACAATCGCTCCAGGACTCGTGGCTTTCGATTAATCCACTTAACTAATCATACCTTCTCAACTCAAGACCAACTGTGCCGGCTACCGCGATTACTACATACGATACCATCGGCATGCGGATTGCATCGTGAGGCACGTTCATGGGCAACACCCCTAGGGTCCAGGAAATATAGCAGCGTCCTTCGAGTGTATGAGGATTTGGTGGATCTAGGTACCAAGGATGGCAACAAGCTGCGTTGCGCTTGCATGTCTGCAATTCACGGATTTTCCTTAGTATCGTACATCTGCTAATGAAGACTGCCAACACATAGTACGGCATCTCCCTACCTTTTTGTCTCATTCCCGCCGGGTTTCCCTACCTCATCTCACAACTCCAATTTAGACGGATTTCCGGGCGATCGACTTGGTTACATTTACCCAGATCTACGAAAGAAGGTCATGGCGAAAATACTGGTCGCATCTGACATCTTGGACAGAATGACAGCCTGGGAAAAGACGTATCATACTTCCCGCGAACAAATCCTTGCCGCTCCGTTGGTGAAAGCAGGGCAGTAAAATTTGTTACCCGATACGCAGGTCATGGTATGCATAGGTATTCATCCAGGAGTCTCTCGGTTCGGGGAACCTACAGATGGTAGTGGTAGCAGCGAGCCACTCGCTATCCCAAATCTGTCAGATCAGGATGTGAAAAATTGCTTTGGACCGGTGTGACCTCGAGGGTCTCAGAGATCATCTCACAGGCACCTAATTTCCGAAAACACATTTCTCGAGTCCCTGCGAACACCAGCTAGTTCTCTACGGCTATCCACTACCGTCTTATCTTGCGTCGAAAGTAGGTATCATCGCGAAGGAAAAGCAAGATGGAGGAAACTCGCTTGACCAAGTGTCGCGAGCTTTGCCAACTTCTCGAAAGGTTGCTGCAATCTATTATGACGCTCAACATCCGACTGTCAAGAATCCGTCAAAATCTCGGTTTTGGCAATGAGAGGTTGCAGAAGTCTTACGACCCTACCACACTACTTCGGTACTTGCAGACAACGGATGTTCAATTACCAAGATATCTTGAAAGTTCGACTTTTCCTGAGTGAGTGGGCCGTACGCTAGAAGACGCTTGCTAAAGCCGATGGTGATGGATGGCTGGCAGCAACAATCATGGTAGGAAATCAGCATTTCCGAACACATCTTAATCACTGTGCGCATCCCAATCTGCCAATTTTCAGGGAAATCTCTCTGTAGAGATACTGCAACCAGGGGGAGTCCGCGCCAAGTATAGGGGAGGAATGCGGTTGTTGCTTGCATTCCAAAGCGTCCCCTCATTTGCTCTGACGGAATCGCTCGATCTCCACCCTGGCGATACTTTGAGACTCAACCATCGAGTGTCAATCATCTGCGCTACCTGGAAAGGAAAATTTGACCTCCTTTCACCATGAATCTTCTCGCTAGGGCTCTCTCTGTGATGCTTTATGGCGTAGGAGTCGCTCATGCTCTAGACGGTGTGGTCATTAAAACGATACGCATCAATACAGGCTCTTGCGGACCTTCAAATACTGTTACAAACGGTGGCAGCAGCAATAGTGGTGCTGGCAGCGGTCCCAGCGGTATTCCCAGCAGTAAAACGTAGGTGACTACCCGGCGTCATCTATCAATGTCGCATATGGATTAAGGACTGACGGAATTGCTAGCCCGGGGGCCTTGGGCACAGTCAATTCGACCTATGGCCCATACGCTTTCCAAGGATTCTATCCAACCCTTTCAGGAGTAAAGGTTCTTAACGGCGCATCGACTTCCCTCAGCTCTATAACTCTGGAGTCATGTTCGTCATTTTGCGCAGGGTCTCCATACTTCGCTGTTGATGGTAAGCAGTCATTTGGTTATCTATGTCTTTGAGGTATATGCTTCAGGACTCTTAAATTGACACACATAAAGGTATCGACTGCTCTTGTGGAACCGCTCCGCCCGCAGGTACTGCAGTCTACTCTCCAGACCAATCGACGAGTTGTGCTGGTAATCCAAGTGAAAGCTGCGGCTCGCCCGGCTACGCTATCGTATACAGCAACTCACCGCGGGCATCTGGGTTTACGTCAGCCAGTTCGCGACCAGCCTTTGGTGGCACAATTGCAACTGAAGCCAGTCCTGTCTCCTCTAATGCCTTCGTTCCTTACACTTCGATCCTTTCAGATGGATCAACCATTATCGGATCAGAGCCGGCTCCCGCCCCCTCTTCCTTCGTCCCGTACACTTCGATTCTCTCTGATGGACCAACCTTCACGGGATCGAAGCCTGCTCCCGCCCCTTCTTCCTTCCGCCCTTATACTTCAATCCTGCCGGGCGGCTCGACCGTGACAGGGTCGGAGCCTGTTCCAGCCCCCTCCTCAAGCTCATTGGCAGTCGATGGGGGCAGTAATCCGGGTGTCTTATCAATGACTGGCTTAGCGTCAGCGCAGCCCAGTAATGGGTCGGCCATTCCAACTGCATCAGCAACTATTGCTTTGGCGGCTAATGGACTGCCGGCTGCCTCGACGTCCGCTGTAGTCATCGGCCCTGGTGGTACTGCGGTGCCGATCTTAACATACAGAAATATTGATTTCCCTGGCGCTGATCTCCCACCCCCGGACAGGGTCTAAAAGGCTACGAAAGCGCGCGTATGTTGCCAACAGCGAAATGGACTGTATGACATACTGCGTCAATTACGTCCCATCACCAAACGCTGCAGGAGGCGCCGGCTGCGTAGCGGCAAGCTATGACGGACGTCCAAATGGGAAATGTTACCTCAAACATATGATAGCGGCGGTCAATGAGGGTGGAAAAGGATTCACAGCCGGCAGGCTTGCGTCTTACAATCCTGCTCGCAGGCCGGTACTAGTCAACTTCCCTCCTGGCTCTGATTCCCAATCGAGTGCCGTACCTGATGGGGTTACCCCTACGGTAGTAGCTGGTCCTTCATCTACTCCAGGGCCCGCCGCCTCCTCGACTATTACTGTAGTCCTACCAGACGGAAATACTACAACGCAGGTCATCCTCGCTTCCACGGAACCCTCATCCGCAGGAAATACGATTCCTACAGCTTCCACAACACTTTCACTCAACGAAGAGAGTTCCACAATCCTACCGCCAGCGGAAGGCACCACAGATGGTGGCAGTTCATCTCCCTCGACTACGGACAATACAGGATCTTCGGGTCCTGTCACGACAACAGATGCATCAGGCGCTACATTCGTAGTGACTCCTTCTGCCGCTGTACCAACGTCTATGGCCGGAATTTTGCCCGTCCCATCTACGTCCACAGCCTACACTCTTCCTGCAGCTGCTACATCAGTCTCTCCGAATGGAGACACTACCACGATCCTACCGGCGGCTGGCAGCACTTTTGATGGGGGTACTTCATCGCCTTCGACCACGGGCGACACGGGAGGTTCTAGTGCTGTTACGACTACCGACGATTCAGGCGCTACAGTCATAATGACTCCCTCCGCCGCTGCATCCATGTCCTCGGGCGACATTAGCTTAGCAGCGCCATCATTCGCAGTACCTGCATCTTCAGACAGCAATAGTTTCGCGGCAGCCACGTCCACGAACGTGAATAGCGCTGCCGCGTCAACAAGCAGTCCAGCCGATATCGTCCCTACTGGACTTACCAGTGGCACACCTGCTGCGGCAACGTCCGGTGCAGCATCATCAAACGTTCCATTCTACACTAGTGCGATAGGACTCTCTAGTAGTAGCCAAGCTACAGCAACTTCTGCTGTTCACTATACATCTGTTTCTTCATCAGCTTTGACCGCCAGCAGCTCGACCACTTCAAGCTCAATTGCTTTAAGCTCGATTATTTCAACCTCGATTGTATCAAACCCAACTACTTCAAGCTCAATTCCTTCGAGCTCAAGTGCTGGAAACGCAGTTGCTCCAAGCTTGACTTCTGGTATGTCCACTATGTCACATACCAGAAGCTATACAGGAAACCATACTTGGAGTTATACCGGACCACGAACCCGGAGCCCGACTGCTGTGAGTAGCTTGGTTGGTGGAACCTCGACAGTGGGGAACTCGGCCGCTGCAAGCTCAAATCCTGCAAGTTCGGTTCCTTACATCTTGACTCCTGCAAGCTCAAGTCCTGCAATCTTCACTCCTATCAGCTTGATCTCCACGATTCCAACTCCTATCAGCTCAACTCCCGCAACCTCAATTTCTACGAGCTCGACCACCACGACAACTCCTATCAGCTCGAACTCCACCATGTCAACTCCTATCAGCTCGATGCCCACAATTTCAACTCCTATAAGACCGCTATCCGCAGTGTCAAGCCCTACAAGCTCGATCACTTTGACCTCAACCCCTGCAAGTCCGGTCTCCGTAGTCTCAACCTCTATAAGCTCGATTTTCGCAACCTCAATCTCCACAAGCTCGACCTCCCCAGTCTCAAGCCCTATAAGCTCGACCTCCGCAATCTCAAGCCCTATAAGCTCGATAAGCTCGATAAGCTCGACCTCCGCAGTCTTTATAAGCTCGATCCCTTCGATCTCAACCCCTGCGTCCCCAATCTCCTTGACCTCAACCACCACGAATTCGGCCGTGACTGCATCTACCAGTTAACATCTACCCTGGCGCTACGCCACCCTAATTGGGTTTCAATCTGTGGGCGTATTAAAATATGGTCTCTAGTCTGTGCGTACTATAGCGCGTCGTTTCCTCTAGCATACCAATCTGGTCTCGATGCCGACGTTTGCGAAGATATACATTGTATTTTGTTTGCATTTGCGGCGATGGCTGGGGTCTGCGTCGTGGATGCGGACGTGGATCCATCACTGCAATGATGTTCGCAGGTACTCGCTATGGTTAGATTATTGATCAAGCTATAATGACAATAAAAGCCCACGTCATTTTTTGATCATATTTGGTAATAGATCTATCGACGTATACCCCGTCAATCATACTAATTAACCAGCCATATAATGTCAAGATCCTGTGTTGTAAAGTACATTCCTGTTGCGAATTTTGTCACAACATGCGCGTGAAGCGATGGACGCTGTCTAACGCTCAGAAAGCATTATTGAAGGAACAGTAGCTGCGGTAATGTCTGAGACGTAAGTATGAGGTTGGAATCTATTCGCGCGCGACGCTATTGAAGGGGTCGAGTGGGATAATTCAATTTTCATTACGAGTATCACGATTGTAATTGTAAACGGACTGTCTACTGGTTGATGGGAGTTTCCCAAATAGGCGTCGAACTTCACTCGCATATCTACCACCACGGCTGGAGTACCATCCGGCTATCAATTCGCAGGTCTGGTATTTATGGACGTGTCTGAGATATGACGAACCAGCTGGGACGTCTCGCTGGATCCCATCCCATCCCTGCTGGCTGCCTTGAAACTACGCACCTTGGCGTTCTTGAAGGATTGCCGTGACAACCTCGGAAGGCGTCAGATTAAGGGCTTGATACAACATATAAGCCGTGATGGTAGATTGAGTGTAAGGCAAGGCCTCGCGATTAGTACCGTGATAGGTCCTCCCGAGCTGCCGTGATGGCCATGGAGGCATTTCAAAGATTGACTTCGACATTACATTTCTGGCTCTGGGTATCTAGCTGTGCTCTCTTGTCATATAGTGAAAATGCTCAGGCGTTGGCATATATTGAATAAGAATCGCAAGAGGTATTTAGAATGGCTTTTGAGCCTTGAAGGTCGCCTTCGCCAAGTCAAACATGTCTTTTGGCTTGCGATTGAAGCGAAATACGTTGCTCCTCACTCTAGACTTATAGCCGGGCTCATTCTTTCGACGCTGCATGGGTGAGAAGTGAGTAATGTTTCTCTGAGATGAAAACATCCCTTGCAGCATACGATACCATCCACATCGTCTCGAACTTCGTAGGATCAAATCTGAGATCTCGTATCGTTGTACTCCACAGCTCCAGTGGCAAGATCGGCGGCTGAGAAGCTACAGTCTTCGAGGCCATATTTGTATAAGCCGCGTGGATACTTGGGTACTTTAAGGGCGCTGGGGGGGTGAACCAAATCATGCATGCAGTATCTAGGCAGTATCTTATAAAATAGGTATTTTTACTACTAGATTATCTGGGGGTATATATATACAGTATCCTATTATAGATAGCTATATTATATAATCTACTAAGACCTTTTTCTTACTAAAAATCTTATAAGGAGGAAATCTCTATATTTATAAATAGCTAACTAGGTTATATTAAGAATAGCGCTAATAATACTATATTATAAGTACCTTCCTTATAATAGGTACTACTTACTACTACTATATATATAGTATTTAAGAGGTTATTACTACAAGAAAATTATCTAAATTAATTAAATCTAACCTTTAATAATTACTAGTATTAATAAGTAATAATATATATAACTAGAGGGTTACTATCTTAAAGCGAGATTAGATATATATTTAAGTTATTATAAATTTATAAGGATCTATATAATATTAATAGGTATATAGATTATAATTAGAAATAGCCTCTAATACTAAGTCTTAAGCTTTCTTTCTACTAAATCTAACTATCTAACCTATATATTATTAGGTAAGGAAATCTTAAGATTAATTCTATAAAAACTAGTATAGATTAATATAAATTAGTATAAATTAATACTTCTACTTATATCCCTAGCTAGTCCTAGCCCTACCTCTATACTTACTATTATAGATCTATAAATATTATAACCCCTAGAAAGGTTTATATAATCTCCTACTATTTTTATACTAATTATTATAGTTTTATTATAATTATATATATCTCTATCTTAGAATCTCTACTATTTATATATACTAGTATAATTCCTTATAAATATATTATAATCTATAATAGCTTTAATAGCTCTTAAAGAGGAGTCTAATACTTATTATATAATACCTATATATATTAGTAAGGAGGCTTAGCCTAGAGAGCTAAGTAGAAAGAAATCTATAGTTCTACTCTAAGTTAAAAGGATTATTATAGCTAAGAAATATCTTATAAAGACTAAGGGTATTAGCTATATAAATCTACTCTTAGATATTAAGCTTTATATAGATAAGAAAGAGGATAATATTATTAATATAAATCCTTATAAGCTACTTAAACTCTACTAATAATTATAGGCCTAGACTTATAATTATAAACTTAAATTAGTTCTACTCTATTCTTATATAAGAACCTTAAAGATAGGTAATAATAAGTATACTAGTTATAAGAATAGGAATAGACCCTTCTATACTTATAAGAATAATACGCGTATCTATAGTAGTATATATAGTAACTATCTTATATTTAAAGAGGGTATTAAGTATTATAACTTTATTCTAGGTTAGTATAAATTCTATATTAATCCTTATTTATCTATACTTATACTATATAAATAGTATAAAGGAGGCTTATAAATATAAAAAATTAGAAGATACTAGTATATCTATTTATAGATCCTTATAACCTATCTACTAATCTATATAATAGCTTATAAGAAATAAAAGACTAGTAAAGTTAGTAAAATAAGTTATAAGGAGGTATATAAGAAGCTTATAAATATATATATAAAGTAGGCGGATTTATATAACTACTTATAAGATATTAAGGGGGGGGATATAAGGGATCTACCTATTAACTAGAGAAGGGAACGCGAGGATCCGCCGTAAGCTAAAGGGGAAAAGGGGAAGGGAGAAAAGGGTCGCGAAGACTCTAGTAGAGGAGAAGTAGTCCTAGGTAAGGGGAGCCCTCTAGGTAATAGTAAGGGGAGGAGACGTTAAGACGGCGGCCTAGGGCCTTAGAGGTAGGGAAATTATAAGGAAAGATAACCTTACCTTTAAAGAGATTAAGAGGTAGGTAAGGGAGAAGTAGAAAGAGAGGTAGCTAAGATACTAGGAGAGTATCCCTAACTATATAAGAACGGCGGTATAAAGGGGAGGGATTTAAGAGATAAGGGTTAGTCTTTATATAAGGCTCTTTAAGGCTAAGAGCTCTATAGGTATTTAGTTATATATAGGGAAGATAGGATTATACGCCTTCTTATAAGAGGAGGGTACTAAGGGTTAATAGTACTAGTTATAAATATAAATAGAGGTATTAAGATACTAAGTATATACTTATATTCTACCTTAACTATATAAAGGGGAGGAGGCTAATACTTTAAAGAATAGGGTTAAGTAACTTCTACTAAATAGTATTAACCTTAAAGGAGTTAAAGGTAGTAATTAAGTAGGTTATTTAATAAGGTATACTTAACTAGTTTATACTAATAAGGGAATAACTCTTTAAGATTATATAAGAGTAGATAGGTTCTAATTAAAGGATAAGGGGGTAGGTAACCCTAGTAAAAGAAGAGAATAAGAAGGTATAAAGAGTATAGGATAAGGTAGTATATAGTATTTAGAGATCTAGAAATATAATAGTAAGTAAGGTAGAGGATAAGGTTTTCTTTTATAAATTATAGTTTCCTTTAATAAGCTAGATATAAACCGCCCTTATTAGCTCTAAGTAGCTAGATAGTAGAGTATAAAATATAAATATAAGGGGGGGGTAGAGATAGTTAGGGGAGGATAAGTAGGTATACTAGCTTATATAGCTATTATACAAGTCTATAGTTATCTATACTAGAGGTATATAAATAGTTACTATTATAGATTATATAGGGCCTTTTAAGGTCTTATAGATTTATAAAGATCTATAAATATAATTATATCTATAGGAATAAAATAAAACGACTTATACCTATAAATTACTAAACTTATATAGCCTAATAATAAAAATAATTTATAAATTAAAAATTTAATTAAATATAATTATAATTATAATAATAAATAAAGATTAAACTAAGTAAATAAATATTGATATAAAATAATGATAATAATATAAACTTAAATAAGTCTTATATCTTTAATAAAAGTATTAACTTTAATAGTAACTTTAATAGTAACTTTATTTATAATAAACTTTATAATTATTAATTTTAATAATAATAATAGTTCTAGTAGCTATAATAACTCTAATAGTTATAATAGTCTTAATAATTTTAATAGTTCTAATAGTTCTAATAGTTCTAATAGTTCTAATAGTTCTAATAGTTTAAATAGTTTTAATAATTTTATAAATATTAAAAATATTTTAAAACTTAATTATTTTATAAAGATTTAAATATAAAAAGTAGGAATAATCTTAATTAAAAGCTTAATATATTTAACTAAATTATATAAGATCTAAAAGAACCTCTAGATATATAATATTATCTATATACCCCCTTAAACTTACTAGTAAGAGGATTAAAAGTCTCTATATATCTCTTATATAAGATAGTATAATATAGAGCTAACTATAACTAAAATATAATAAAAGTAAATCTACTCTAATAGTAGAAAGTAACTAGCTTTAGGATTTATTAATAGTTATTATAAAATAGAGCTAGACTAGAAACTACTTATATATAAGAAGGTAAGGGTAGTTACCTTCCTTACTAGTTAATTTAATTTGAGGAATTAAGTATATCCCTCTATCCTACTTTCTATTAAGGATCTAACCTTAAATATATTATTAGGATAGATATATAATAATTAGGCGCGTCCTATTATATATACTTTTATTTAGGTATAAGTTTTATAATAATATAATTAGAGCCCTAACCTTTAAGTATAATTAGGAAGGGGGAAATCTAGATAGCTCTAGGGATTATAGGAATTCTAGGCTAAGTCTATTATTATTACTATTAGATAATAACTTATTAGATAATAAAAGGTATTATATAATTTTATATAAACGCGTTAGGATCTTATTATTTAAAATAGTAGTAGAGTTATTTTATAAGGATAGTATAGCTCTACTCTTAAAGAAATCCGGTAGTAATAATAGTATTATAATATAATCTATAGAAGGCTTCTATAGAGAGCTATTAAGGATTATTCCTTAGCAATATACTTAGCTATTCTTTATACCTTCTAGATAGCTAGATATCTTTTAACTATTTAACCTATTAGTTATAATACCTAATAATTAGTAGTAATACCTATTATTACTATCCGATACTACTCCCTATTAGATAGTATTAGATTAGGTACTAGCCTACTATAACGGAGAGCCTCTAGCAAGTACTAGCCGAATTCCTAGTACTAGTCCTCCCTATATAACCCGCTATAGCTTATATTAAGGTCCTTACTTATATATAATAATAAGGCCCTTAATATTATACTTATTAAGCTATATAATTATCTAAAGCCTTCCGTAGCTATTAGTTACCTTATTATCCCTAATAAGATATTCTTAATAATTTCCCTAACGAAATTTATTATTACTAAGATAGCTATCTAGAGAAGGTAGGTATACCTATATACTACTTATCCCGCCTTATTATATAGACTTACCTTTTTAATTCTATCTTATTAGAGGATTAGGCTATCTTCCTAGATAGTTTATTAAGTCTATATTTATTATATTTATCTTATTAATAGTTTCTATACCTTATAAATAAATAACCCTCCTTAAGCTAGCTTCTATAAGTAGGGAAATAATTATACTTACTTTTTAGTTATCTAATTTTATTACCTCTAGTTATATCTATACTAACCTTCTAGATAATCTTAATTATTAAATTATCTCCTCCATTATTAAAGGAAAACTTAGGCCTCCTAGGCTAAGTAGTCTTACTTAGGGCTATTATTACTTAAGATCCACCTCTCTTAAGGTAGTTAGCCTTAGGGAAGAAGTAGGTACTAAAGACCTTTATTTAACTAATTAGATAGTAGATAAACCCTTACTTTATATTATAGTTAAGAAATTTAAGTATAACTAATAGATTTAAGCGGCTTACTATTATTTACTAGAGCTAGTATTAGCTAGGAAAAATCCTTCTTTAATAAGACTAACTCTACTATTACCTTTATCTTTTCTACTATTATCTTCCTCTAGGACTACCCTAATAATAATAACTAGGGCTATATTAACTAAAGAAGCTATTTATAACTAATTAATTAGCCCTAAAAATATAATAGTAGAATAAAATATTAAGGTAATTATTAAACGTACTATTATAAGCTATATAAGGTATAATTCTTTATAACCTAGTCCCCTAGGTACCTTAGAACCTCTAGGTCCCCCTAGTTAGGATAGTATTAACGGATAGGGTAATAATAATAGCCCTACCTTACTTAAGGCTAAAGATATAGGATATTTCTTTCCTAATATAGAAGGAGAAGGGGTAATTATCTACTAAGGACATTACGCTTTTTATTAAGACGTCTATAGGTTTATTAATAGGCTACAGGATCTTATAGCCTCTAAGGGTAAAAATAAGGTCCTTAATATATTACCTATATATCTATATAGTAAGGTATATAAGTAGTATTCTATAGAGCTTATAACTCTAGAAAAGAATCTCTTCTAGACTACCCTATTAAAGTCCTAGACTAATACCTTAACTAAACGCTTTAAAGAAAGATAATCTATTACTATCTCTAAATTATAAATAGAGAAGTATATCTAGGAAGATATAAGATAAGGTAAATTACTATAAGTCTTTATATAAAGCCTCTTATAATATATAAGGGCCGCTAATTTTAAAGATATTCCTAACTAGTTATCTATTATATAAAATAACCTTACCTTAGAATACTAATAATTTATTAATAAGCTAATAGAGACTATAACTCTTAGTAAATTCCTTAAAGCCTTAGATAGTAAGGTGGATATATAATATTAACTAGCTCTTAAGGAGTATTCTTAGAAGTAGTATTAGGCTAATAGAAAGTTAGTAGTAAAGACGAGTTAATACTAAAATAATAATAATTAAGGTAGTTTTTCTAGGCTACTATTTCCTTACTATCTACTATTTTAGCCGCCCTTCTTTTAGGGATTTCTAGCGTATAATAACTACGAGAAGGCTATACTAATAGACCTACCTATTAGCCTAACCCCTATAATTAGGTAAGGTAAAATTAGCCTTTACTAGTACCTTATTAACCTCTATAAATTACGGTAGGAAACACCCCCTATATATCCCCTAGCGTATTAGGTTTAACCTTAATAACTATAATAACCTAGTTTAGTCCCTACTCTTAAAGCGGATACTAAGGCGGATATAAAAGAGGGTTAAGTTATCCTATAAGATATTAACCCCGCCGTCCTTAAGGTATAACCTATTAGGCTACTAAGGAAACCTAATATTAAGATAATACTAAGTCTTCCTAAGCCTCTCTAAAAGACGTCGGCGTATCTAAGGTAATCCTAGAAAATAATAACTACTACGCTAATAAGGACCTTAATTACTACTAGCCTTAATAAGATAATAAGGTAGAGTAATACTTTACCTCTATAAGTATAACTCTAGTATATCGGTACCGGCGTTACTATATATTATTTTCCTTAAAAAACTAGTTATATTAATACCTTAGTAGCTCTAGAAAAGGATAATAAGTATTTATATTACTCTATCTAGGATTTCTTAATACTTAGGTTTTACTAGATTCTCCTAATATCTACTATCTAGGTAATTAACTAGGGTTTACCTAAGCTATTATAAAAGAGTCTAATAATATTATTATATCCTCTATAAACTTAGCTAAGGAGGTTAGTATAAGATATACCTTCCGCGGATACTACTATATAATAGCTAAGGTAAGGCTATTACCTAGTAGTATAATAGACTTTATATACCTTAATATAGGCTATAATATTAGCCTAGGTAATTAAGCCTACTTAAAGGCTTCTATCCCTAACTTATAAATTTATATAATAGCTAGCCTAATAATAGTTAGAGGTATTAGGTTAATAAAGTATATTACTATAGAATATATAATATTACCTCTCTATCTACCTAGAAAATATAATAGTAGAAATGCTATTATAATAATATCCCCCTAGGAGATTTATATTATTAATAACCTTAAGGTAAATATACTAATTAGGATAGATATTATAATACCTAAAAAGATTAATATCTTAGCCTTATAATTAAAGGCCTTAATAGGTAGCTATAATATATATATTATATTATAAATAAAGGTATAAGGAAAACCGGTAGTACATCTAGTCTATACTAAGTAAATAATTATTATACCTCCTAACTCTTAGATATAAATCCTAGTATATTATACCTTATTACTAAACCGTAACTATTTCTTTAAACCTAATAGTTATTAAGGATTATCTCTCTATACCTATTTTATTAACGCCTCTCTATTAGTAATATTAGTAAAAAATAAGGGAGATAAGGTAGTAATAGTACCTTAAAACTATTATTTAGGAACGGTTTAAGAATTAGAATTTAATAGATATTACTATATAACATCTAGAATTAAGGATAGTATAGAATTAGTAACTTACTATCTAAAGAGTAAGTATTAAACTAGCTAGCTTTAAAAGGTTTTTAATAAGGTAGTTACTACTTCTATAATAATAATACTAGCGATATTAGTATCTCCTTTACCTTTAGTATTAATACCTCCTATAAAAGCCTTTACGCCTACCGTACCTAATATTATAGTAGTACCTACTATAAAAGACTTTATTATACCTAATAGTACTATTATCTATAATAGATATTAGCTAATACGCGATATTATTAATAAATTCCTAAAACTCTAGGAAGAGGGTAGTTTTATAGACGTTCCCTAGGAAGAATAGATAAGAATTCTATTAAAGTCTAATTAGGAATAAAAGGTTCCTAAAATAGCTAGGGTTTACCCCCTTAGTACTAAGTTAAAGAAGGTCCTTAATAATACCTTTAATAAGCTTTATAAATAAGACTAAATCTACTAGATAACTAAGTTAATACCCTTTAGTTTCCCTATTTTTATCGTCTAGAAAACTATACCTAATAGGAAATATAAAGGCCGCGTAGTTATTAATATCTATAGATTAAATACTATTACACGCCCTAATATCTACGCCTTACCTTTATAGTTAGAGATAATTACTATTATAAAAGACTATAAATATATAAGTATTATTAATACTACTAGTTTTTCTATTATTAATATATATATCCTAATAACTATTATAAGCTTATAGTTATTAACTATTAAGGCTAAGAATTATTTAATATTACCGTTATAAGTTATAAGAACTTACTAGCCTATATCTAATATTAGATTAACCGCCTTATTTATACTTATTAGAAATTCGCTAAGGTATATATTAATAATATTATTATCTACTCTAGAACTCTAGAAGAGTATATCTAGTATCTCTAATAAGTATTTACTATACTATAAAAGTACGGGATATTAGTAAATCCTACTAAAGCCTTCCTTAAATACCCTTTAATCTAGCTATTAGGATAAAAGGTCGATTTATTTAGGCTATCTACGGCGGAAGATAAGCTTCTTACTATATTAAGGCTCTTATTTCTAGAGTCTCTTTTATAGCTAGAAACTTATCTTAGAATAATAGGCTAGCTACGTAGTTATATTACCTACTACGCGGCTATCTCTAAGCCCTTATAAGATAAAAAGACCCTTATACTTATATTAGCTCTTAAGGCGGGAAATAAATATAAGAATTTTATAAGACGGAGGCTATTAGTAGACCCCTCTAAGTTAGAATTTACCTCTTTTAAGGTATTATAAAAGGTATTATTATCTCCTACTTTTCTATTATATTTTAATAATAAAATTATTCTATTTATAGATCTTAATACTAGTAAGGTTTTTAGTTTCAGCGTAATAGTATATTATATTAACGGCGCTATTAAGGATAGGGAATACCCTAGTTATTCTTAGGTTTAGCCTATTCTATTTCTTAGTCGTCTATTAAAGGATATAGAGATATAATATTAGCCTATTAAGCTTAAATTAGCTAGGATTATATAGGTTTTAGGTAAGGTCTATTATATAGTAGAGTCTATACCGTAGACTATAGTTTATATAGACTATAATACGGCCCTTAGGATTATAAAATAAATATCTATATTAACTTTATCTATAACTAAACTAAACCTTCGCCTAGTTTATACTTCTAAATATATCTAGCGATTTAATAATATTAAGTTTTATTATAAGCCTAAGAAATAGTATATAGTTCCTAATAGCTTATCTAGACTTTATAATACTACCGCCGTAAAAGCGGCTAAGAATAAAGAGGGTAAACTTAATACCTTATAAGGATATACTTATACTACTACTAGTCTTATTAAGATTAGCCTAGGTCTCTATTAATAGCTTATTAACAGCTATAAGGTAGACTTATTATAGTATAAGGTAAAGAAGGTCCTTAATATTAATAACTACCTTAAGGTAGAAGACTATAAAAAGCTTCCCTTCTACTAGGCTACTAATAGACTTATCTAGAAGCTTAATATAGGTAGACCTAACTACTTATATATTCTAGGACTAGCTATTAAGGCGTTTCTTAAGATTATATATTTAGAATATATAAGGTTTACTAATACTATAAAGTCTTATCTAGGTAATAGTATATTAAGGGCCTTATTAAGAAGCTTTAAAAGTTTCTTAGCTACTATCTATAATACTAATTATATTAAACCCTACGCCATCTACCTTATAATTTACTATAGCTAATAATATCACCGCTAGTACCTTTCTATATATTAATAATTAATTTTATTCTTACCTTACTAATATTAATAAAAGGCTATAATACTATATTAACGGTTATAAATAAATTCTCCTAGAAAATCATATTAATTCCTAGGAAAGCTACCTTCACCGCGGTAGATTAGGCTAATAGGTTACTAAGGAGACTATATAAGGTAGATTAGGGTCTCTCTAAGTAAATAATCTCTAATAGAGATTATAAATTCCTAAGTAAACTCTAGACTACCTTATTTAATAAGCTCGGCGTTAAACTTCTTTACTTAACTACTTATTACTTATAAACTAATAGCTCTAATAAGCGTACTAATTAAACTATAGAAATTACTTTATAATTCTAGATATCTACTTTAGAAAATATAGCTTCCTAGCCTATTACTATCCTAGCCATCTAGGTAAGCTATAATAACTCGCTCTCTACTCCTAGTAGTTAGTCCCTAAATAATATTACTTATAGGTTTTCGCTTAATTAGCCGCTAGACCTTAGTACCTATAAAAAATAGGTTATACTAAGGGACGTCGCCTATCTCTAGGCCTCCGACGTAAATATATTTACTTAAATATATTCTAAATTCTACTATAATCACCGCTATTAGCCTTAGTTTTTCTATATAAGAGATAGTATAAAACTCCGTCTTTACCGCGTGTATTCTATCCTATCTATTATAAGTAGAAAATATAGCTAATAGTTTATTAGTCCCTTTAAGATTACTAAGTATATTAGCCGCCTAGCCTACTACTTAGCTATACCTATATACTAGCAGATTTATAATATATTTACTATAGCCTAGTTAGAGTTATATCTAGATAATAATCTATTCTCTTAGCTCTAACTTAAAGAGCCACGCTCTATATTTATTAAAGGGGATACTAATAGTACTAAATCCTTTAAGATAGAACAGCTAATTAATAAGCGCCTTATTAGGAAAGGCTATAGCTAGGTAATAGAATACCTAGTAAGGTAAAGGGGTTATACGGCCTATTATAATTAATAGATAAATATTAAGGAATTAGGAAATACCTAGGACCTAGTAAATAACTATAAGGTAGCGGTACTATAATTACCTTCTTACCTTATTATTACTTTCTTACCTTATATTTTAACAAGGGCGTTAATATCTTTTTTTATTCCCGGTATATTATTATAATATAATCTATAGAAGGCTTCTATAGAGAGCTACTAAGGATTATTCCTTGATAATATACTTAGTTATTCTTTATACCTTCTAGATAGCTAGATATCTTTCAACTATTTAACCTATTAGTTATAGTACCTGACAAATAGCTATATAAGGGAGGTAGTAGGAAAGATATATTCTATAAAGGTACGTCTATTTATATCCTAATTTTTTACCTTAAGAGGAAGAGCTATTATCTTATATATTAATATCTTATATAATATCTAGCCTATCTACCTTATAAACGCCTAGTTATTAGATCTAGTATAGAGCTATATATTTTAATATAACCGGAGTATATTTAGCTTTAACTAGATCTAGGAGTTATAAAGGCTAGTATTAACTTATATAGCCTAATTACCTCTCTTAATAATAGGAGTTATCTATATAAAGTCGCTACCTATAATTACTAGGAGCCTATTAAATAGGTTATTACTCTTATAAATATTATATAATATTATATTAACCGCGGTAAAATTAATTTTATTCTATATAAGTACTTTATCTTATATAATTAGGGCTATATAATAGAGTAACTCTACTATTAGAATATATAGGGATATAATAGGTAGATATATTATTATAAATAATTAGGATCTTAAAAGTAGAGTAGGATATATAGCTACTAAGTAGTAATATTAATATAATACTAGTAGAAGTAATATATAATATAATACGTCCTTATATATAGAAATAATAATAAAGAGCTTTATAAAGAAAGGTCTTCCCTATACTTATAATACTATATATAAAGAAGTACGTAGTCTATAATAAAGTTATAATAGCTATAAGGATAGTATTATAAGCGGAGTATTAATTAATATTTAACTTTAGAATAGTAGTATTATATAAGGTTACTTACTCCTTAGTATTATACTCTAATTTAGATATAATTAGAAGAGGGTAGTCCTACTAGGACTATATAAGGAGGGGTATAAGTAGATTAAAGTCCCTAAGCCTTTTACCCTAGATTTATAATTATTTAGTAACTAAGAATAACTTATAATTAAGATATATATTTATTATACTAGTAAGAATATCTAGAAAGTCCCTAGTAATATAGTATAGTAAATTATTATAGATATTATAATAGAACTTTTCCTAAAGCTTAAGGGGCTTACTAATAATACTATAAAGAAGTATAGATATAAATAAAGAATATAAGGAGTAGCTAGAAGAGTAGTATTAAGATTCTTTAAAGTATATAAATTATTTATTATTATTATTAAGGAGCCCTAAGGTAATATATATAGCCTAGAAGATTAGATATAAAATACTATTAACTATATAAATTACTTTAAAACTAGAAGGCTTATAAATAATAGTAAGTAGGACTTATAAGTAGAACCTCTCCCTTTATATAACTTTATAATTATATATATAACTAATTATATATCCCTTTTATTAAGGTATCTACTACTACTCCCCTTTCTTATTATAATAGATATAGTACTTAGGAAAATTATAGTATAATAGATAACAACTATTAGAATTTTTAGTATTATATTATAAGAAGTATATAAGTATTATTTTAACCCTATTAAGTACTTATAAAAGGTCGGTCTTATTATTATAGAATTATACCTATTACTAACTAGGGAGGTATAAAGTAAGTTATATAATAGAAGGATCCTTATTATAATTATAGAATTTAAAAAGGTTTTATATAGCTTAATATAAACTAATATAGTAGCTATTTAGGTAGTATATAATTTTATCCTAGTTATCTACTAGCTTAAGAGTTATATAATCGGCGCCCTTATAAATATACTTATATATATACTTAATAGTACTAATAGAGGTGTAAACCTTAATATTAATATATATTATATATTTATAAGTTAGCTAGGGATTATATAAGACTACCTAGTAATTATCTATTTTAATATCCTATTTATATACCTATTTTATCTATATGTATCTATCTTTATAATAGTAGTATATAGGATAGCTATCTTCTATAACTAATATTCTAAGCTAGAACTTCCTTAGAAAATACTTTAAATAGATCTACCTAGATCTACGCGGTTTCTTAATTATATATAGTAACTTAAGATTCTAATACTTATAAGGGCTATAGGTTATTTATTCCTAGATAATTTAATATAAGGAGTTATTTAGATTAATAGTAGGATTAGGTAATTCTATATAGATTAGGTTATTAATATAAAAATAGTCTAGGAAGCTATTATCCTAATATAGAAAAAGGAGGATATAAATATATAGAAGACCTCTTTTCTATTACTTAATAGTCTAGATAGTCTTAAGATAATACCTAAACTAATCCTTAAGATCTTATAGTAATACCTTTTTCTTTACGTAAAAGATATATATAAAATTTCCGCTTAATTACTAGTAGTTTAGTTATTAAAGACGGTAGCTTTAATTTTAGGCTAGTATATATTTACTATTATTATTATAAAGAGCGTTAGCTTCTTATAATAATATTAAATAGCTAGGAAGTCCTTATAATTCTATACTATAGCCTAATCGCCGCTATTAAAGCTATATAGTAGAATAATATAATATCTAAGAGTATCTATATAATTATTACTAGCTAGTATTATATCTTCTACCCCTTAGTATAATTTATTATAGATAGTTTCTTAATTCTTATAAAGGAAATTAAGTCTTTATTAATTATTTATAGTAAAGTAATTAATAATATACTATTAAATCAGCTTTCTATTATAAAGGGTTATTAAGTACTAACTAGGATATTAAAAGAGGTAATAGTATAACTATATATACTTAGAGTAATAGATAATAGTATAACGATTATTATTATTATATAGCTATAGAGTCTAGTACTAGCCTAGAATTCCTTATAAGAAAAGGAGAATATAATATAATAGAAAGTACGCGGTATTAATATAATTAATAGTATAAAAAAGTAGCTCTTTACTATCCTTATAATATTTTATAATAATAATATTATAAAAGCTATAATCCTTATACTTATCTAGAATAAAGGTAGTAACCTTTAAAGTAGTTAATAGATTTATATACCTCTTATTAGATCTAGCCTTTATAACTAATTAAAGGCGAGGGTTTAAAACTATTTATATAAGCCCTATTATAACCCTTACTTACTTAATTTACTCTTATATAATAGTATATATATTAATAAATAGGTTATTATAAGCTTATATTATTCTATTAAGTTCTTTAAAGAGGAATAGTTAAAGATCTAAATAGTAGGATAGTTAAGATATTATTATAAAGGCAGGATTATAAAAGTATAATTAAGTAAAGGATAGAATTAAGTAAGTATTAGGTTATAATAGGCCTTATAAGTAGTAAAGTTCCCTATAAATTATAAAAGACTAAATACTAGTATAGCCTTATAACTAGGTATCCTATTAATATTTATAAGATATAAAGGTAAGAGTATTATTATATCTATAAATATTCTTTAGAAAATACTTAGAATATAGTATACTTCCTTAGAGTAGCTCTTTTAAAAGCTATAAGGGCTTGAGTAGAGGAGGAAGTACGCCGTTACTATATAAGTAGTATATTATAAATAATATAAGGCCGGCCTTATACTCTTCCTTCTAGTATAAAGTAGAATAGCTTAGGTACTATTTTATTATAGGCCTTAAAGTATATATTTCCGCCTTATAATTTAATATTAGGTACTTTAAGCGCGTATAATTAGGTAGAGGGCTAGTAGAAGGGTATTATAACTAAATCTAAGGGCTTTATAATAGGCTTTATAGTAGGGGAGAAGGATTACGCCTTTAAGTACGTAGTAGAACGGGGGGTCTTAAGGTAGGAAGTAAATATTTAGTAGTTATATATTAATATTTAGATTAGCAGGTTAATTATAAGATTATATTTAGATTAAGTTCTTATAAAGTAGGTCTTTTCTACTAAGGGACCTAAGGAATATTAGTATAAAAAGGGATAAAGTAGTAAGGGTTAGTAAATACTTAATAATATAGGTAAAGCCTTAATATAAACTAATTAGGGGTAAGGAAGTTAGTAATAGGCTTAGTATATACGTACTTTATATAAGTCTATTATAATATATTTATATAGATATATAGATATATATAAATAAGATATAAATAAGTAAAAGATAGAATAGAAAGTATATAAAGGAGTAATAATATAAATAGGACGCGTATATAGGAAAAAAGAAAAGTTTAGTTATATAAGGTAGATTACTTAGTAGTATATAATAGTTAACTAAACCTTAAGATATTATAGTATTATATAGATACTTAAAAAGTACTTAGTATACTTATAATTAAGGTTTATATATTAATACTCTTTACTAGATAATAGCCTTAGTTAAGAAATATCTATAAGTATTAATAGTACTAGATTACTATTTTTTATCTATAAACTCTATTATAAGTAATACTCTTCTATAATATTAGCTACTAATAAGTATACTAATAGAATTCCTTATATAATAGGGTATTAGAAGCCTTTCTACCGGAATAACTATCCTAGTATGATTTGTCCTAACCCCCCAGGCGCCCTAAAAGTATGTTGAAATCCATTGGCCTACGGTACTCTACTAACGTCTAGCCTGCTTTAGGCCTAGTCGATTATACTAGAATTACCAGGCTACTTTCGGTCTAGCCTTACTTTTACATCAGGCAGTCGTCAGCGTGCCAACATATGCTGCCTTTCACTGTACTTGGTCGACATACGACCTACCAATCGACTCTCATTAATGCATTTGTATCCTGAGGTGTTGTGTACAACAGAATATGCGTTCTAGCCTTGGTCTCAGCGCGTTACCGGGTGAATTACAAGAGCAGATAATCCTCAATCTGCATCCTTCAGCAGCAGTCGCTCTCAGACAGACAAACCATCATTTTCAGACTATCATCTCCCTCCGCCGGTATAATATCGATGATGTTCGGGCCTTTCTTCGAGATAGGGCAAGGCAACCACGAAACGCTAGGTATCTTCCCTGCTATTCTTGCCTATGGTTGAAGCTACGATCCAATTTTATCATGGGCCCTTGTAACCTACCACGAGGTCAGGTTTCTTTTTACGATCCACACCGGCACATTTGGACCCATGGGGAGTCCTGTTTCGAGTGCGCTGTTGCAACAGGAAGGTTCCTGCCTGGCAATGTATCTACCTTGCCTAATGAAACCGACAAGGTTCTGTTTTGCATTGCTTGCTTGACCCTGCAAAACCACTTTTGCGAGAAATGCCGTTGGTGCACGAAGTGTGCTTCGAGTGGAACGGTGAATACTTACCGAAAGGAGGAGATGGGATATCGGGTGGTCCCCATTCTCAATCGATGCTGGGGGCATGAGTGGCACCATAATTACACGTCAAAGCCTGTTACTCCTGTCACGTCAGACAGATTGTTAAGGCTTCAAACGCAGGCTGTGAAAGAGTTTCAATTGACAAGTGGAGGGCCAGCTATCGTTGAGTGGTATGACAGTGCAGAGGAAGCTCGATTGGAGCACCCGCAACCCTCGAAAGCTTCCACAAAACGGTGGGGACTGAAGAAAGCGCACAGGATGGCACATCCAAGCGCTAAGGCTTACCACGAAGTACCACTGTGGACAGACATCGACTCACGGACTGTCTACCCAAGCCAAGGCTGGCGGCCGGACACTTGGCATTGAAAGACCAGAAGGAGAATGCGCCTAGAAAAAAGTGAAGAGATCGTCGCAGTGCCCTTATACAAGACAGTCCTCACTCGGCTAGGATAGCTCTCTTACCCTATCAACCACTAAGCCACTCCCTAGATCCATGCAATGAGCCAAAGTTATCCTCAAATGCCTCCCTCGCCTTGAAACTACGGTCTAGGCTCTCTAATTTCTCCAACAACATACGCGACAAAGTCTCTATGGGAGCATCACCATCCCCATATGACTTCCACTTTACGCCAGCAAAATCTAGATGGATTCGTTCAATAGAGAGGCATAGCAACAAGTCCCGAATGAGGTCTGTAGCGAATGGCAGCCATTCTATACTCTTCCGAACAGACTCATTATGTCAAGATGGGAAATAGGAGAGGGGGATCTCAGCGGAAGTCAAGGAACAATCCATTGTGAGAGATATCTCCGAATCATAACACAAGCGGCACTCGGTTTTGAACGCCTCTGATAGATCCCGGTTAGTAGCGACCGGCACATCGTTCGCATGGATACAGGATTCTGTGCTCAATGATCTTGATCTGTGTATACCGTTAAAGGGAGAGAAGTCTGATAAACCGGATATTTGCCGAGAAATCGCCACGACAATTGCGAATGCACTACCATCATTCAGTCCTGTGCATCAGGATCGGCCACAACCCTGATATAGCTGCGCATTAAGAGAACGGGGAGCGGATTCGTAGGTATGGGAATGGCACAGACCTCGATACTCGAACCCAGCGTGTCGTCCAAATCGTATCTATTGATGTTCAGACCATCCGTGCGTCGTTTCAAGTCAAGTCACCACATTCATTATCGCTCTTCGCTGTTCTCCATTCTAGATGTATCTGAAGCGGTTCCGTCGAACTTCCACAAGGCAAAGTCTCGGGAAAAATTGGTCTACCATACCCCTAACTTGGTATACAAGCCTCGCCGAAAAAGGTGGATCTGATATTCCTCTGCATGCGCAAGTACATTGGCAGGACATCGTTGCTCCTTCGACCTCGGCTTCACAGAATTTCCCGCTCCTTTGCATTTTGCTGTCTCCTCTATGAGTTCCAGATTCCAGTTACCAAGTGCCCCTGCACCCGCGCCTATGCGACGCTCTCTCTCCATCCTCCCATTCAGAAACCGCAATGGTATCTTCTAATCCAGTGTGTGGGAATATTCTTGGCCTTCTCCCCTTTTTCCACCCTGAATTAAGAGACAGAGTAGTAGAACTCAGGGTTAGTTGGTATGGCACGTTCTGCCATCACCTCCTCTCCCAACACCTTTTTACCAGTCGCGATCATTCATCATCATCACCGAACCGTCGACATAAGGACGAGAAAAGACGCGCAGCAACATGATCCCGTTCTCATTGAACTCATGTTTGAAGTCTATCGTCAACCCAACATCCCACTCAGAGCGTCTTTCCATAAGATCCAATCAAAAAACCCAAAGTCACACATTGCAAAACCTCGGTTTCCTTCCATACTCGAGACCGTATTCCTCTCGCTGATCACATTCGCCAAAAGCCTACTGCGAGAAATTCCCACGACCAGATTTGAATGAGAAGAAAGACATAAAACTGCACCTTGTTAACATCCTCCTATTCTATCCTCTCCCACCCATGGCTTCTACCTCTACCTCTCACGTACGAAACCTTGATGTCTTTTCCACCACCCACTTTCCCGTCCCCTCGGAAACAAGCATACGCAAAAATCACCCTCCTAGATAATGCTTCACTATCTATAACCCCTTCTTAGCGCCCCCCCCTCCTCTCCCCACAAATTACTCCACGTCGCCACTCCAATACTCCGCCCACAAACCCCATCCCCACTATTCCCCTCACGCCCCTCAACAATCCACCCCACCCCACAGCGCGAAGAGCTATATCCATATCCATATTCCATATTCAGACGCCACCAGATAAGATCGCAGCACCCGTCCTCAAGCCAGTCAGCCAGCCATCCTCGGTCCATCCATCTATCCGCTATCCCTCCACACATCCATCCACCCATCCACCCATCTCTTCACCCACCCAACCACCTCCACCGCACCCCTCCAAACATACTCCCTTCACCGCACCGCCCCACAAAACCATATACAACAACCATCATCATCAGCCGTCTGTAGTGCCGAGTAGGTAATACTGTATACCATATAATAGCTCTATCTATAGCATAGCTTCATCTATTCTATGCGTATTTGATAGTTCTATCCGCTACTATACAACATATATCTCTCGTGCATAGAATATAGGTGAGAGGAGTTGCAGAGGAGGTAAGTGGCTTTATGCGTATAGCGTATGTATGTGAGGGTGGAAGGGGTAGGGTAGGGTAGGGTGTAGGAATAGATGGCTGATGACTCGAAGGCATGGAGCCGATCGAGGTTTTTGTATGTATTTCATTTCGTTTCGCAAATATTGATATGGAATCGGATATCATTATCTATGTCGGATATATGGGAAGTTTATCTTGGTATATTATGCACTTATCTAAACCCTTTACAGCCTAGAATAAAACATCCATGCATATCTATACTAAAGATATCACTGCTCTTATCCCGATTCTTATCCTCTAGAATACGATAGAGATAAGCGTTTATGCCTGAAACGTGTATCACTCCCCCCCTCCCCCCTCCACCTCCACCATTTCAAGCCCAGGATCCATCGACCTCATACCACAGATTCATCTCACATCAACACACCTCCCTCAACCTCATCTCAGCCTCACATAACCCCTCTCAAACTCCCTCCCTTCATCCCTCTCCAACTCCAACCCCATCCCATCCAAACCCATCTCTCCCCAACGATTTCCCCTCTATATATTCCCTACTCCACTCCACCCCCTCTCCCAACCCTTACCTCCAATCCCATCCCATCCATCCTCTAGAATTCGCATTACCACCATTCTTCCACCGTTCTCCCTCCCTTCCTACCTACCAACAAACTTTGTAATTTACCGTCCACTCTGGAGCCACTATGCTTCGCTTCCCACGATAGATATATGTACCGCTACGCACGATAGCTTATTTCTGCCGTAGATCGGGTGGTGTATATTGGTGTATATTGGTGGAGGTGACGGAACGAGGAGTAGTATAGTACAGATGTGATGAGGGAAGATGGGAGGACCGGTTGATTAATTAATTAATCCAGTCTTACACGCTCTACAATTCCTGTACCGAAGACAAATTGTTAAAAGTCAGTCGTTATAGAAAGCTAGGGCGAGAACCGGAAATGAGTTTGGACTAGAAGGGCGTGAATTCTTCGATGATGATAGCGAAGCAAGTAAGCAAGCTAAGCAAAGTATACCTATGTTCCAATGAATCCAGATATGCCGACGCTTTTCGTAGAGGATGGTTTTGAATCATCACCAAGTTAAGCGCTGTCATCGCAGAACGCAAGAGAAAGAAAACACCACTTCATCTCAGCCACACGTATGATGTATCGATTGATGAAATTTCTTTGCCATTAAGTTGAAATAGCTAAGATTAGACTATGAGCGACCTGAGTACGCATTACCGAGACAACGCCAAAGAGGGAAAAAAACAACTATACACATTCTGTTGCTGGAAAAGGAAAACGAAGTACCAAAACCACTACGCACACAAGTATGCACACACGCGACGACGACGACGACAGCCAAAAAGATCACCCCGACCCCACCTTTTCCCCCCTTTTTTGCGCTCAACCGCCAATTACGACATCACATCAACACAGCGCCTCCCTCAGGAACTCGGTCAGCTTCCCCACAAACGGCGCCTTCATCATGCTGAAATGATTGCCAGGCATCTTCCTTGTTACGATCTTGCTCTCATCTAGAAACTCCTCCCACAGATTCGGTCCGAAGTCCGTCCTGTTCTCCAACAGCCACTGTGCGTGTCCGTACGGGTACGGGTCCGGTCTCGGGTCTTCCGGTTCCTTGCACACGCCGTCCTCACACCAGATGGCCATTACCTTGGGACACTTTTCGGCAGGGATGGGCACGGCGTCGTAGCAAGAGAGCGCGTGCACGGAGGCGGCGAAGTGGGGTAGTAACCAGGGCGGGAGCTTCTCAATCGCGCCGTCGCCTTCGCCGAGGAGGCCGATGCTGCCGAAGAATTTGTGGAGGGTGCCAGGGAGGGGTTCGATGATGAGTGGACAGGGGGTGTCGATGAACACGAGGGTGTCGACCACGTCGCCCATGTCTATCAGTTGGCGCACCGTCTCGAAGGAGATGACGCCGCCGGCGGACCATCCTCCGATGTTGTAGGGGCCTTTGGGTTGGCGGCGCTTGATCTCGACGATGAATTTCGTGGCGATGCCGACGACGCCGCACATGTACTCTTCTGGAGTTTTGCAGAATGGCGAGGTGAGGCCCCAGACTACGAGCTTGGGAGATAGCTCGTCCAGGAAGATGTAGGATGTTGGGGCGCCGCCACCGTCGGGGATGAGCCAGAAGCTCTTCTCGGCTGTCTTGGGACTACCTTGGAGGAGCACAGAGCTGGCGAGCCGCTCTGGAAGAACTGGCTTCTTGACTCTTGTCGAGTTCGGAGAGACGGGGGCGACAGTCTTCGCTATGGCCTGGGTGACTGTTTCCTGCTTTGGAGATGACTTGCGCTTTGGTGGTGGGCTGCCTATGTGGAGAGCTGTCTCTATAGCTTTGATTGTTTGGTTGTCCACCAGGAAGTCGGCCGGAAGTGAGAGACCCGCTTTCTCCCGTAGCATGCCTAGTATCGAAAGGCTCATGAGAGAATCCATCCCGAGAGAACTCAGGTCGTCGGCAGCCGAAAGTTCGGCAATGTCCACACCCATTTCTTCCGAGATGGTCTGGCGAATGATCATGGATAGAGACTCGGAGTCCGATGGAGTGCCTGGAGTGCCGGGGGTTCCTGGCGGGGACATTGGCGTCTCTGCTGACCCATCGTGTGAAGAGTTGTCATCGTACTCCATCGATGGCGTAGAGCTGCCAGAAGAATATTCCACTTCGACATCGGCAAGTTTGGGCGAGCCGTATTGACTGAGGTGGCCTTTCAAGCTGCCGACTGTAGGGTAGTCCACGAACAGAGAAGCGGGAGCATCAATCTCAAGCTCTTCGCGTATTCTCCCGCATATCGACAGGGACATTAGAGAATCAACGCCCATGTTGGCAAAGTCAATTGCATCGGCCAGCTCGGTGACGGGTACACCAACTTCGGAAGCGATGATATCCAGTACCTGGGTTGTGACTGAAGGACCAGTCTTCGAGGTCGCAATCGCCTTTGGCGCAACCTTCTTGACCGCCTTGATATCGATAGCCTTCGGAGAAGCTCTTGCAGCGATAGGTGCTTTCTGAGGAGTGCTTCCTTTCGGTGGCAAGAATGTGTTGAGGAGTGTGCGAGGAATACACTGAAACTTCAAAGCACCGCACATGCCGATGATTCTATCTCCATCAAATATGAAAACATCACCAGCGATCATGTTACCAGGAAGAGGCTGCATCTTGACATATGAGCGGTATGTTTTATTAGCCTGGAGAGGCTCGGCAAAGCGCATCGACTCCCAGCCATGTGAAACGTATACCTGCTTGCTGGAATCTACGGCGTCATTGGCATTGACAATGAAACCTGCAAGATGGCAGACGCTGTCGATCCAGTACGGACTGCAGACGAAGTTACCATCGGATTCCTTAGTCTGGAAGTCGATGTGAGCAGTAGCTTCAAGCGCTGGACTGTCGAGGATGACTTCCTCCATTCCTCTGTACTTGGTATCATATTCGACGAACGCGCCGAATAGCTTGTACGCCATACCTCGAAGCATGCGGTGAGCGTTCCCCGAGGTCGCGGCCTTCTTCAGGCCATCGATGCGTCCGCTGATGAGATAGGCAGTTCGCTGCCACTCTGCAAGCCATGCGGACCCTGAACCAAAGTCGACGTGACACTTAGCATGCTGCAACTCGGCCTTGCCAGATCCACTGCTGAAGGTGAGATTTGCTCTCCCAGAGGCGATGTTGGCTGTGGTCGCGGTCAACCGAAGGACCTGACCTTTTCCACCGTCGTCGTTCGCGATGAAAGGCTTGAATACCTCCATATGACAAACGTTCATATGCACAGTTTCAGTTTCTGGCCGAAGAAGCTTGTACAAGTACTCCCCAATGGTCATTGCCATATCGCCATAGATGGACGACGGGCAAAGTGCAGTCCCATTGACCACATGGCCACTGATCGCTGCAAGCAAATCAGGACGAGAGATGTCAGACTCCACAACCACGGTTGCTTTGTCAACTTCGACCACTTCCGAGACGACTCTATGAACGGTAGTAGTTGAAAGCTTCGGCACTTCTGCCTCGGGAAGAGCTGCGAGCCCAAGGACTTGACCTTTGTGCAGGTTCCAGTCCCCAGTGTATTGAATCCAGTAGTTCTTGTTATCGAAGGCATAAGCAGGAAGGTCCAGCATCTGGACGCAGTCGAGGAAGTCGCGGTGATATTCGTTCCAGTCGATGCTGATGCCAGTAGTATGTAGAGTAGCCAAGCTTTCCGAGACAGTCTTGAATGGTGCAACACCTTTGCGGAGGGAATGTGCGGTGGTAATCTCGTGACCGAGTTCGGACTTGATGAAGCTGAGACAGACCGGGTTTGGACCAATCTCCACGAAGACAGTCTGATCATTGATAAGCCCAAGTTGCTGAGCGGCAGCGAGACCGCCCGAGAAATCAACTGTTTCTCTAGCATGCCTCGCCAGATAGTGTTCGTTGATGTTATCAGCCTCACTAAGTACGGTAGCTAGGAGCGGTGATATGACCGGTATTAGAGGTTTATTGAATGTCACAGACTTCGCCAATTGCTCAAAGTCAGCAAGAATAGGCTCGACTTGGGATGAGTGGAAGGCGAATTGCACGTTGAGTTTGGTACACTTCGTACCCTGTGTTGTAAGCTTCTCTGCGACTCGATCAATGTCGTGGACCGTGCCACCAAGAACTGTCTCGCGGGCCCCGTTAACGCAGGCAACTTCGACTCCAGGGTACTCCGAGAAAGTCTCCTTCAGCATACTGGTCGACGACTTTGTGGCGAGCATAGCATGGGAGTCGGCTGTACACTTTTCTTGCAATAGCCTAGCTCGCTCGCCAACAAGGTAGATCGTCTCGGAAACCGAGAGCACTCCTGCGGCGTTAAGAGCTGCATACTCGCCAAGACTGTGGCCGATAACCACGTCTGGCTTCACTCCCCAGGAAGCCCACAGGCGTGTCAACGCCATTTGGATGCTTGTCAGTCCGACTTGGACGATCATCGGCGAAAGATCCTTGGCCTCTACGTCCCCCTTGACCAGAGACATGAACGAGGGGAAGCCTAAGCCACATGCAATATCATCGAAGCTCTTTAGATCGGCGCGGAAATGTCTCGAGAGCTCGTAGAGTTGTTGTCCCAGACCAGTATAATGTGAGCCCTGGCCAGTGTACGCGAAGGTGATGCTGGGGGAAACGCTCGGCACTGGCTCAATTGCATCGTCCATCTTGGAAGACAGGATCTCAGAAGCTTTGCTCAAAGTGTCGCAGCTGAAGGCGATGCGATAGTTGTGTTGTATACGGCGAGCAGTGGTGGTATACGACAGATCTGGAAGACGTGTCTGGCTGTTGGATTTTATGTAGTGAATCATGTTCTTGGCATTCGCACGGAGAGCAGACTTGGATTTTGCTGAGATTCCGACTACCCAGTCACCTCGGCCGTCTTCTTTTAGAGTAGGTCGAGCAGGTGCGTCTTCAAGAAGCAAGGCGGTATTCCCGCCAGCCGCACTGAAGTTATTGAGGAAGATTCTTCTTGGCGAACCATCTTGGGACGCTAATGGGGTAGGCTTGAATGCAATGTGCACATTGCGCGCATTCAAATCTTGAGGGAAACCTTGATTGATGGTCTTCTTTATTCCACAATGAGGTGGAATGCCATTCTTCTGCATCATGAGTAGACATTTGATCATGGCAGTAACCCCAGAGACAGCCTCTCCGTGGCCAACGTTAGCCTTGACAGAACCGAGGTGAAGAGACTTCTTTCTGGTACCCGTACGAGATGCGGGTGCGAATACGTTGGTGACTGATACCATCTCCGTGCCATCACCGGCTTGAGTGCCGGTTCCGTGCATTTCGACGTAGTTCACACTGTGAGGATCGACTCCGGCATCGTCCATGACCTTCTTGAATAGCACCTCTTGGGTGGGGGCATGAGGATGAGTGATGGAGATCGCATTTGCTGAATGATTTGTAGCCGTTTCCAAGATCACACCTAGAATGCGATCATTGTCTGCAACGGCGTCGTCAAGGCGCTTTATGACCAGGCTTCCGATACCGTCACCACGACAATATCCATCCGCATCATTGTCGAAGGTTTGGCAGTTCCCTGTCTTCGACAAAAATTGTCCACGACTGAGTCCTGAGAAAATGTCCGAGTTGGTCATCACATTGAGACCGCCAGTCACGGCAGTATCACAGTCGCCAGCCCAAAGAGACGTGCATGCCAACTGAAGCGCGGCTGCGCTTGAAGAACAAGCTGTATCAACACTGAAGCTCGGACCACTAAACTTGAAATAGTAATTGATTCTCCCCTGGCGATCATCAGCGTGATTTGATAAGAACGACTTGTAGACTTACCGGAGCAAACGCTCTCACACCAGCAGTGATGAAGTAGGTATCAATGTCCTGGGCTTCATTGATCTCTCTCCAATCATCACTAGTTTGGCCATAGAAAGTGCCAATGCGCTCGAGTCGTGTGGACGGCGTTCTATTTGGGACATAACCTGCCATCTCTAAAGCTTCGTACGCACTTGCGAGACCTAGTCGGTGCATGGGATCTGTCACTGTTGCCTCGCGGGGCGACATGTTGAAGAAGCGAGGGTCGAAAAGACCAGGCTCATCGATGAAGCAACCGTAAGGAGTGTGAGATGTATTGCGGATCTTTCCGGATGGATCATAGTGAGTCTCGATATTGAATCGGTCTTTGGGTACCTGCGATGTAAATTCAGTATGATTTGTAGAATGAGCCAACATGATTGAATCACACCCTTTTGTGAACATCCAAACCAGCGTTCAGTAAATCCCAGAACTTCTCGTGATCAGCAGCATTAGGGAATCTCCCGGCCATACCAACGATGGCTAGCTTCGGCCTCCTCGACGTTTTGGGAGCGTCGCCACATGATTCGAGTTCCGTCGGTGTCTTAGTAGGTGAAGCTTCGTATACCTCTACCGTGGCCTCGGTCTCGGATTCTAAGGCCTTCTTTATCATGCTCTCTGCGCCGTTAGGTCCGAGTGAGACTATGTTGTATTTGGATAGACCAGTCGCCAAGTTTGTGCAGCCATACGTGACCTTTTCAAGATGGAGAGGGTGTTTCAAGATGTCCTCGATGACCTTTCCGAGCAGCGTTGCGGCATCAAGCTTCTCATCAAAGCACTGACCATTGCTTGTCGAGAGGAGAGGCAATGCCAGCATGTGACTACTCAGGATGGGGGATATTTTCGAGTTCGAAGCTTGTAAGAGACTCTGCGGATCAACTGCGTTGTAGTACAGATGTTGTGCGTGATAAGGCCCGTGGACAGGTAATGCCAAGTGGTCTGTAGTAAAGGTTTTACAAGACTGAAAGAATTGATCCAGAGTAGTTGGAGGACCGCTGATGGTGGTCGAATTGGAGGTCGAAGCACTGACGTAGGCTTTGTTATATATGGGAATAAGCTAAAGATGCAGGTAAGCGTTCATTCTTGAAGTAGCATCAATGCTATCACCTTTTCATGATGGAATGAATCAAGAGCAGCTTGCGCCTCGACCTCAGTCTTGCCAGGCACGACATAGGACCAGCTGGCGCCCTCACGGGTGTGTGAGCTCTCTACATATCTCGCAGTCCTCTCGATATGGAGGCCAAGTCGAAAAGCGATTAAAACGATCTCCACCGCGAGGGGGATCAGGGCAGGCACAGCTGGTGCTAATGCCACAGCAGCTGCAGCTAAAAGACCCGTGGAGAGTCCCACAACGCATGATTGTGACTCCAGACCAGAAGGACCTCGTAAACCACCGACATATCTAGGATAATCAGAGGCTGGGACTGAGCTTGGGGACGGCTGATCTTACTCAATATAATGAGCCAGCTGGGAGATACAGAGCAGAGCGTTCTGTATGCCAGCATGGGCCCCAGTGGTTTTTGTGCGTTCATGCAGCTCGTCAATGGTATGGAAGGCTGGGATGAGGGATCGCTGTAAGGGCGGTAGGAGAGCAATCTCATGTCTGAGTGCATCGCCAGATCGCTGGAAGAACAGGCCTAGAAAAGGGTTCACCCTGCTCTCGAGAACTTGCGCCTGGATATGGCCACGGCTGACCAGGGAGCCATCCCCAAAGAGAAGGAGCCGCATCTCACTCATGTTGGCAAACAGGGGAGAAGAGATGTCCAGTATCCGATGCTGTGCTTCCAACGCAAATATCTCTATGAAGCTGCAATGAATATAACAACCTCGAAAAAAGGGGTGATTGCCGCGTTATTCCCGTACGCATGTCACCACTTGGTCTTCACGTGTCACGGCATTGAGCCTCGATACCACCAATCCGTATCAAGAGCCATCATTGACTACGGCGCATATGGAGAATGTCCCATCTCGATGTTGAGATGGAAACTTGTTCCATATTCGGCATCGACGCTTGTTTCCTGCTCGACCCATCGCTACAGTGGTTTCACCGACCATCATTTGACCGACGAAATTGAGTGTCCCCATTACCATGGAAGCGCTCGTTGAGTTGTCTAGGCACAGTGGAGCAAGCATGCTGCGCAAGGGGGCAGGACGCCGAGAGCATTCGGCATTCGGAAGGCAGGGACGTAGCGGCTGAGAGACGTTACGGGTTGCCGCTGGACGTTGCTGGCCCTACCGGTCGTAGAATATTGGGCCTCGCCGTGAGTTGGACGAGACATCATCATAATATGTAGAATGACCGAGACTTGCCTTGCGGACGGGCATAGGGTTTTATGTACGTGGCGGCCCAATGGGTGAGCGTCGAATTAGGCGATATGCACGAACCTGGTTCAATATGCAGGTTGAGATCGTGGCTTGTGCGGCGGTGCATGACTGGAAAGGAGTTGGAACTGGATCAGGAACCAACCGAAGTGGTGTAAGGTTATCGCATTTTCCGATATGATGGCATGGTGCAGGAATTCATCGTCTCGATCTACGATGCTCTAAGGGCAGATAGATACCAAGCAATGGTCGAGGTGTGGATGAATGTGTGGCAGTGGCTGAAGGAGGGAGACCGTGGAGGGTGGTGAGTGGTTGTTGTTGTGATTGTTATGATAGGGGAACTGAGTGCCGGCATCATGACTCGCATTGGTGTACATTTCGGAGATGCGCTAGTGGATGATGAGTCAGCAGAGCTGGCCATCTTAGCTTGGCAGGGTCTCTGCAGTTTCTATCTCGCCCCCACTTCGCTGTCAGATCTCTCTGGTTCCCCCCCTGGCCTATTCTTTCCCGTGCACCGTCTCCCCCTGCCCCTGTCCCCCTTTTCGCCCCTTTCATATTTTTATTCCCTTTCCGTAGAACTTCTGAGTCAAGCATTTTATTGTTCGTACTTCCCAGTTGTTCCGTTCCGAGCGTCCGCGAAGACAAGTCGTGGTAAGTCGTGGTAAATCGTGCCTCGATGTTGTTACTTTTGTTACTCCGCGGTCATATTGTCTGTTTTTCTACCAGGGAATCCCTTGTATGATTCGTCTGCTCATGCAAGGGTCCAGCACCCATTGGTCCTCCGTGCATTCCCTTGTATCCACTCTCATGCAGCTGCAATACATGCGTGGGAAGACATCAGTCATTCTCCTCAGGCCTTGACCCTCATGAGGTCACTTCTGCGAGACGTAAAGGCAGATAGGCGCTTTGTTAGGTCTTCTTCCACGCACTCGACGCATATGCTCCATCGGTGTATCCTCCGTGAGATCGCTGATCGTATGCCCTCGTCGCTATCTGTTCTAGCCTCATGCAGCTTCCCTTGACTAGCAAAACAATACTCTATCCGTTGTCGAGTACCTTGTACATCTTCCCAAGCCGGTCCTGCCAATCATGACATTTCTGACCACTACCTTTCTAAGTTTCGCAAAGGTCAACATATATGGTTTGTGGTGACTGTCGTCGATGATGAGATTTGCCCTCGAGTCCCTATAGGCGCAGATAGTGCCAAATGCCAGCGCCTTCCATCCTCCCGGCTTGCTAGACGTACCCGAGACCGCCTAGAGGTCCGAGCCCTGAAGAACATGCTTCTCTCACAGGTAACCTAAAGGGTCCGCCGGTTCACTACTTAACTCCAAACGCTTCGTCCATTATCTTTTTGGCGGAGAGCCCTCCGAGCATTTGCTGTTCCAACATGCCTGACCGAACCGAATCCACCACCACGACCACGACCACTCCGCCTAAACCTGTCAAGCTCAGGGAATCCTGCGACAGCTGCTTGATCGCCAAGGTCAAGTGTAGCAAAGCCCGACCTCTATGCGGACGATGCCTGGCGAACGGCGCCCCATGCGCTTACAGCCCATCGTCGAGATCGGGAAAAAGGAATCGAAATTCAGGCGGTATCACCAAACCGATCAATACCTCAGGAACACACACGAGTCGCATCAGCAAGAGCTTGGACAGCCCCAGGAGCGCCGCTCCACCCTCCGCTTCATACCTTACTCGATTGATGTACCCTCTCCTCGACGAAGGTGATCGTTCCCTGTTGGATCCAAACACTGGCCCGCTCGGTGGCGCCACATCACCCCTACTTCAGGAGACTACACTTGGGGGAGTTCCCAAGACGGAGCATGGCGGGAGCGGATCAAACGGTGATGGGGTGTTTGACAGTTCTGACTTCCTGCCAACACCTCCTTTTCATCAAAACGATTTTATGGATTTCATGCAGAGTTCCGGATCGCACACTTACTTTTCCACCGCCCCTAATTCACCCGGGCTTCCTACTGAGACTTTTCCCATAAGTCCTGTCTGGACGACGAAAGACAATCCCTACCCTCGACACCCCATGTTCCAGAGCCCACTTGACATGATGCCTACTGGCCGTGCATCTTGCTCGCAAACGACTCCGCGCCCTTCAGCACCACCGGCACCACCACCTCCGCAGGATCCGAACAACCCAAACATGACCCAGACCTATGGCGATCAATCATGCGACTGCTTCGCTGCTTGCCTCTCAGTGCTTCAATCCTTACACAATCACTCCTGGCTGCTGTCTTCTACTCAGCAAGGAGGGCCACCTTTCGATATAGTCCTTACAATCAATCGCGAAGCAATGGAGAGCTGTTCCACAATGCTCGAGTGCGCCACGTGTGTATCAAAGAGTGGAAGGAGTATATCGACAATGATGCTTGCTACGATTTTTGGCAAGGTAATGTCCTTGTACAGAGCAGCCTGCTTCCTGAGGTTTGGGCCGTCAACTAGCATGCACGCCACGGCTCAGTTGGCCTTTGGTGCATACACTGTTACGGGAGAGAACAGACAGCTTCTCGAGATAGAGATTCTCCTCTTAGAATTGAAGAGAGTTGAAAGCATCCTTGCAATCTATGCGGAAATATTCCGCACTACACAAGCTGAGAAAGATGATGAGACAAGTGTCTACAACGCACTAACAGGTTACTTGGACAAGAACCTGCATTATATTGTGGAGTTTCTACTGATCCGCAAAGGGGGCTCACTGAAATAAGGTATGGTACTGTACGATCTACGTTTTGAGAGTATACGTAGGTTCTAATGCTGCATCCGTAGGTTGGACCTGTATGATTTACGTGAGTTATAGAAGCATACGCACATTCTAATGCCGCATATGTACGAAGTTGAATGGTATAGTAATCTTCGTTTTCGAATATTATAGATAATCCTCAATAATCATTTGACATTGCCAGCCATATTCCGCTTCAATACCATCCTTCCGTTTACTCCCTTTACTATGCATCCACCATCTTACTGACCCGATCCACCAGAGATGGTTATGATTTGACCTACTAATATCAGCGAGAGTATCGGGACAAGACTTAAGGAGGGGTTCTTACCATTCACCCAGCCACCATCTTCGCTCGACAGGAAAGCCACAACCCTCGCAACGTCAACAGGCAACGCACATCTACCCAAAGGACAGTGGTCGGCCATGGCGGACTCGATCTTTTCCGCAGGCCAATCGCCAGTGGCTCCAGGGATGTATTTCCACGCTACTTGGGTGAACATGTCAGACTTGACCCCTCCAGGAGCGATCGCGTTGACGGTGATGCCTTTCTTGCCGAAGTCCTTGGCGAAAGACTTGGTGATGCCATTGACTGCCGATTTGCTTCCAGAGTACAGGGCGTGATCTCCCACACCGATCAGACCAGCAGCAATCGATGACATGAGGATCAAACGCCCTCCAGGCTCGCAGTACTTGTATGCGTGTTGACCCACGAAGAATTGAGCGCGGAGATTGAGACCGAAAACCAGATCGAACCTCTCCTCCGTAATGTCCTCGGTCTTGTCGAAGCTCTCCATCCCAGAGTTGGAGCAGACGATGTCAATTTTGCCAAAGTGTGCCTTGGCCTCCTCGAAAAGTCGGGTAATTTCCGGTACTTTGGAAACGTCGGCTTGAATGGCTACAGCTTTGCTGCCGAGAGTGTTGATCTGTTCGACGATGCTGTCCGCGGCGTCTTTGCCCTTGACGTAATTGACGATGATGGAGGCTTTGCGGGCGGCGAGTTCGAGTGCAATACCTGCACCTATCCCGCGACTGGCTCCGGTAACAAGAGCGACCTTGCCTTCGAGGTTGGTGGGGACATTAGAGGTATGTCCGTTGGAAGCGTGGGCAGGGGTGCCAATTCCATTCACAGCGGTTTCGTTCATGTCGACCATTATGAATTATCAAGGACAGGTTTAGAGGCTCAATTATGTTAAGTTTGCTCAGAGAAGGGTTCTCGTTTTTGGAATGGCAGTATCAGCATCAAGAGCAGCAGATCCGTGTCCTCCATAGAATATAAGTTCTACCACAATGCGACGGGACCCGGCATATGTGCCTGTAGAGCCTCGTTCAACGGTCTTCACTTGTGCGGTAACCAAGAATCTCCCATGAACCCCAGAGCGGCCCGCCCGAGCCACCTGAAACGTGTCGTTCGGTCGCTATAAACGTTACTACTTTTTATGTGGAGGGTCACAAGAGAGCTGTCCAAAATCCCCCAAACGCATAGTTCGATGACCGACACGGCAAAGCCCGAAATCCGGTGTTCAAGATCTGAAAAACAATGGGTATCTTGCGACCGCGTCAGCACAGCACGGGTTACCTTGCAAGGGGGACACGACAAGCCAATCGGAGCATAGCGGAAAATAAAGCTCCAATGACCTTGCCGTCGACACATACACATGCTGGGTGAGGCTCCAGGTATAGTCTTGGCATACACATTCACAATCCATCATGTCCAACATGCCGCCAAGGAGGACTCTGCTCTCCCATTCTATCAGGAATCAACCCATCAGGAATCCGAACTTCACCTTCTTCACACCGTGCCACCATGGCCGAAGTCACCTATACAGGTGGGAGCAAGCCACCGAATGGAAATGCCAGCCTTGGCGAGTCGATACCTCAGACCAATCCTCCATTGACAGAAGAGACCGAGATGAAAAAGGCAGAAACCGAAGCAATGATGCCGGAGATATCCGCAACCCAGGCATTGACTCAAGAGATGCCAGCACCAGAAGCATTTACAACAGCTGATCTTGCCATGGAAAGCAATCCTATGACAACGGCAGAAGCTCCCTCAGTAGACCACAGCGACAGCAACGCCATACATCCTTTTGCAGCAGCGGCAACTGATCCAACAACGGAGAACTCGACCTCCTCAGCTACAGCAGCAGGAGCTGAGCCCTTGTCAGACTATTCCGCCCCCATGGTCGCAGCAGCAGAAGCCGACACCGCACCAGAAGAGCCAGAGGCATATGCAAATGCCAGCGAGTATCCGAACCAACGGGAAACTTCTGCTCTGGACTGGCTGGTGCCTCCAGCAGCAACACCTATGTCCAAGATCTCATTCGATGGTACGCCTCTGCCATTTACTGTCGTTCACTCACTGATCCCACACGTATTCCATCCTATCTGAGATTGAATAATTTCTGCAGCTTCAGAACGAATTCATCCATCTGATGCTTTGGAAACCAGATTACCTTACGCTTTCCGAGATCACGTTTGAATGGGGTGACAGCTACGACTGCAAAGACTGGATGCGTCTGGGAGCAATACTGGCGCCTACGTTGATGGTAAGTTCTGATCCTCATCTACATTGGTTCGTCTTCTACACAACAGATTTCCAACGGCATTTTACTTAGGTCGACTACACCGAAGTCAACGGGCACAAATGGGACTCGATGCCAGCCTCGGACTTCGTCGGCATCCTGTCGCACATTGGCTTCGTCGGCGACCCACTGGTCCACACGCAACATCACATCGGGGCGTCGAAATGGGAGAAGATATCCAGCGACGAGGTCATCGGGCACCATCAGCTGCGAGCGGCACATCAACGGTATACGAACCTTGACCTCAACGTGGTGGAGAACAAGGGACACGGCCATGCGATGGTGAAGCATTACTATCGGAAAGTGAACGGGGAGTGGAAGTTGGCAGGGCTGAGACCGGCGGTGAGGTGGAATGAGTTCGAATTCGATAAGATCTTTAAGGGGTTCTGATAGCGTGGACATCATCAGGGGTCGAAGGAGAGTTCAGGGGCATTGCAGGAGTCTCTCTCGCATTTGATATTGGCTATTCTTGAGTATACGGTAAGCTGCGTATGATGTATCACATAGACTGCCAGAACCGTTCGGCACGGATCCCAACCTGGCTCAGCTTGCCTCATCCGGCGGCTCCACTTATGTTGGTACCCCGTCACCGTGGTACTACCCTTATATACCGGTGTCATTATTTGGTCCGGCCGAGATCAACTGCCTAGTTCTGAGCCGTTCCTGTGATCGTCATGGATGTAAGGTATTGGTCTCTTGGTCTATTGGAGGCGTTGATTCGTAAGGGACGCTTTGATCATGGACCCCTACTCGCCACATGCTTCCCTACCAAACTTTCAATCATTCAAGCCACGTAGTGTGTCGGCTATACTTCTAGCGTCAAGTTTAGCCGCAACTCTAGCTCCGATCTTACATCCGGTCCACGCTCCGTCAAGGCAAGGATAGTCGAGTCTAAGCGTGGCTGACTCAGCTCGGATCGCCCGGCAATCTCGGTGGCTGATTAGCGTGTACGATAATGGCGATTGCCGCCAGCACTTGCCTTACTCTATTTGGACCTCACTCTTCAGTCTCTCCACTCTTCCAACACCCTCCAACCACCTTCCACCCTTCCTCTCTCTCTCTCTCTTTCTCTCTCCTCCAACCACTGTTAATGACCGAACACTGCATGACAAGGGCATCGCTTTAACTTCCATACAGTCTAGGTCCTATCCGAGGCAGCCCATCGCTCATTGCGGCTATACCACCATGTGGACACCCTTCAAGACCGCCCGATCATAATATCTGCTTATCGTCGACACTCAAAGCGTCCATCGCCATCAATCACAAACAACCACGGGGTATCTCGATGGGTCAACAATGATTCACCGTGCCCTCCAATCTATATCTGGTGATGATCCAATCGCCATTGATAATTTGATGAGCTCATGGGCAATGGAGGCTTTGCCACACCCCGCGGGGAACCATGCCAGCAGATTGCGTATGCTGAAACCGCTGTCTCCTACGCTATCATTCTGCAAGAAACAAGTCTTCAAGCCTCATAAGCTTGACTGCCTTACATTCATGGGCATACTCTGCTGCTCTCTGCCATTTCATTCGGCCCACTTTCCTGCCTCATATGCGGTCATACTGGTCTATCGTCAATGCTCCATCGTTTCGTCTACATGAACGCGCCTTTTTATTCCCTTTATTCCTGTCCAATCATATTGATCCTTTGATTCCATCTCTCCATGACGGATCCCAATCCGTACCCCAAAGCTGACTATGGCCGGAACATTAATTCACCTGACGTGCTCATCATTGGTGCGGGAATATCAGGTATGTAGGCCAAGCGCGAGTCGTGCTGCTACTCTTCCTTTGGGTCCTACCGACATATGCATGCTGATGAGGATGGCTAGGGCTATGCACCGCCATCGACATGATCAAGAGCGGCCAAGGTCGGAATTTTGTCATCGTCGAGAAGGGCACCCAGGTCGGCGGGACGTGGAACGATAATGTCTATCCGGGCTGCTGTTGCGATGGTATGAGTTTGCTGTCAACTGTGTCGCCGTTATCAATTAGTCTCATAATGGCAAGATCTGACACCTCGCAGTCCTCAGCCACCTCTACTCATACTCCTTCGAACCCAATTGTAATTGGACGCGCGAATATCCAGGTCAAGAAGAGATCCAGGACTACCTAATATCCGTTGCTACCAAGTATTCACTCTACGCCCACATCCGCTTCTCCTCCTCTATCGTCGAGTCTCGCTGGGACTCCAGTACTTCCACATGGCGTACCATTGTCCGCCGTTCCGGCCAAGAGGCCGAAAATGGCGAATACTACACGATAGCGTCATCCTTTCTCGTCTCCGCTGTTGGCCAGCTGAACGCCCCCAAGTATCCCGAAATACCAGGCCTGAACAAATTTGAAGGCAAGGTTATGCATTCGGCGCGCTGGGACTGGGACTATGATATTCGCGGCAAGAGAGTGGGCATCATCGGCACAGGAGCGACAGCAGCACAAATAATACCTGAAGTCGCCCGCCAGGTCGCCAGCCTCACGGTCTTCCAACGCACGCCTGCTTGGGTGATGCCCCGACATGACAAACCCATCCCTCCTGCGCGCCGCGCAATGTACAGATACATCCCCTTCACCCGTCGCCGCTACAGGGCAAGTCTGATGGATTTCCGCGAGAGCATGTTTGTCGCAGCCTACAACCCAGAAAGCACCAAGCACTCCCATGTTGCCTCGATGTCAAGACAGCACATGAGGACCCAACTTCCCTCCTGCGCAAGCACGAAACTAAGAGCAGCCCTCACGCCTGATTATCCTTTCAGCTGCAAACGCATCATTGTATCTGACGACTTCTACCCATCGCTACTACAACCCAACGTTTCGCTTGAGACTTCTGCAATATCGCGAATTACGCCTACTGGAGTTGAGATGAAGAGCGGATCACACCGTAATTTCGACCTGTTGATTCTAGCTACAGGGTTTAAGACCACACAATTCATGTACCCCATCCGTATCTTTGGCTCCGATGGCGTCTCCTTGTCAGATACCTGGGCTGCTAGTGGGGCATCGGCGTATCTAGGTATGACAGTGTCGACTCTGCCTAATTTCGGCATGCTGTACGGTCCAAACACGAACCTTGCGCACAACAGTTTGATCTTGCAGATCGAAGCGCAGAGCCTGTACATCAACTGCCTCATCGGAAGCGTCCTCGCGTCTAAACGGTATGGACGTATCCTCACACTGCAGCCAAAACCAAACGTCGTGGAGGGATACAACAGGGAGGTACAGGAGACGTTGGGCGAAAGCACGTTTGCCGATCCACGATGTACGAGTTGGTTCAAGGACGAGAAGGGGCGGATCACGACGAATTGGTGTGGGAGTGCGGTCGACTATCAAAAGCGGACCAACTTTGTCGATTGGAGCGATTATGATATCCTTGATGGCGATGGATACCAGATTGAGAAGAGTGGGCAGACCAGATGGAAGAGGAGGGTGGAGGAGACGCAGGTGAGCGATCGAACGTTGGCGGTCGGAGCTGGGGTCGTGACGCTGGCTGTAGTGGTGGGGTTAGCGGGGTGGAATTGGAGTTCATGAATGCGAAAGATGTCTGATGACGGTAATACGGGGTTGATTGTTTCTGAGATTTGTGTTTCTAGACCGCGGCACTAGCGAGCTGGGGAACAAGATGTGTGGTTTCCGATAGTTCAATTACATTGATTCAGGACGAAAAGTGAGCGCTGCAGTCTCCTTCATTGCGATAGTATTTTTGTCGATGATTTATTTAGCTTACCTATTGAGTTTATGAAACAAGTCATGCATATCGTTGTTATCTATGAGAACCCACCCACGAATTTCGACACTTTCTCCAATTCCGACACTGTCTCCTATACACGGCTACGCAGCTCCACCCCTCTACAATCTCAACCTCTAGTCTCTACGACTTCTATCTGATTTAATTTGTCTTAGTAGAATAGAATAGAATAGAATACTATAGCTATCTATCTATCTATCTATCTATCTTCTAGTAGTATAGTATAGTATATATATACCCTTATCTAGATATTTTATACGCGCTACCTCTATCTTTAGTCTTTAATACTATTAGCACGAAGGTTTAAAAGGGGCGTAGGTAGAGGGGGGGGGGTGTAAGTAGTATAAGGGGTATAAGGAGTAAGAGTAAGTATAAGTATAAGTATAGACTTAATAAAGAGACTACGGTATTCTTTCTAGTAGGTATAGTATAATATTATATAATATAGTATAGTATAATATAATACTAGTCTAGTACTATATTAAGGTTAAGCGGGTTTTAATAATCTACTTAATCTACTTAATCTACTTACCTACTTACTTAGTTTCTTGTATTTTTTTCTTTTAAAGGGAGGGGGATGGGTTTTCAATTGGATTGGATTGGATTAGATTAGATTATTTGCGTTAGGTGGTGTGGGATTAACTTGTTGATTGATTGGGGTTTAGGGGTTTGTTTCTTTTTTCTTTTTTCTTT
>JAABUV010000509.1_pt1 | contig 58931 bp, 64 predicted proteins | sample 5559971 | NCBI WGS metagenome assembly JAABUV01 (sample SAMN10711881, study PRJNA513362) | rock metagenome | isolation source: Antarctica rocks | place: Antarctica: Victoria Land, Knobhead nord | collected 2015-12-19 | reverse complement strand
GAGTAATCTTAAGGATAAAGCTAACTCTACTAATAGTATTATCTATTAGCTATAATAACTATAATAGTAGAATAAGAAAAAGAATAGGGGGATAAGGTTATAAAAGGATAGGTAAAGACCTAAATAAATATAAAGGTCTTATTTAACTTAGGATATAATTACTATTTTAATTAATTTTATAAAGTAAAGTTTAAAATTCTTTAAGTCTTATAATATAATAACTCTAATAATAATACTTATAAGTATTAATAGGCCTATATTAATAAGTAGTACTTAGGCCCCTCTACTTACTAATATTAATATATTTATAATAACTAGTACTTAGGACCTAGCCTTAATTAAAAAGCTAGAACTTATTTATAAGTAGTAACTTAATACTAATATAGAACTTAAATATTTAATTAAAGGAATATAATAGACTTATAATATATTAAATATACTTTATAAGGGGTTATAAGCCTTTATAACTCTATTATAAAAGTAAATAAGGGCCTAAGAGGACCTTATTTAAATACTCTATATAAATAAGTCTTATATTATTAGTACCTAAGTAAAGAGATAGAATAAATATAAAAAATACTAGAAAATATTACTAGTAAGATTAGTCTTATTATCCCTATAAATAATAATATACTAAGCCGTCCCTAGATATCTAATAAAAAGGTTATAAGTATAATATAATTATATATTAATAGGCTTAATAGTATTAAGGATATAGATTAAGTAAGTAATAATAGAGACTCTAAAAGTAATAATAATAATAGTAAGTAAAGGAGAAATATTATAAAGGATCTTTATATAGAAGTTAATAAGGAACTTAGTATAAACGGGGTTAATAATATATAGTAGGAATATTATAAGACTAGTAGATATAATACTTAGGTATATTTTATAGCTTTAATATATAGAATAATATAGAATAATAGAATAACTAATAGTATAAACCCCTAATATTTAGGCGACTTAGGATTAGGATATTTTAGAATAAGAAGTAGAAAAACTAAATAGAATATAGAAGTAGAAACTTTAAGTAAGAATAAAGAAATAAGGCCTTATAAGATACTTACTATTTTATAGTAATTATATAAATAAGTTATATTACTTAATAAGGGCGAGTTTCTTATATTTCTTATATATATTATAAATTTAGGCTACTTTATAACTTATCTTTATAAGCTTCTTTATAATCTTAAATTTAATGATAAGCTCTTTATTAATAATATAGTCTATAAATTAATAGTATTATAATATTAGAGTTAGGTAATTATATATAAATTATAGGCCTATAATCCCTTTAGTTATATTATAAGGCTTAATATAAAGAAATATACCTAAGTAATTATTAGGCGGAGTTAATTACTAATAAATATTAATAGATTATTAAAGGCCTTATTTTAAATTAATTAAATACTATATTTTAGCCTTATAAATAGGTAAAATAATTTATTAATAATACTACTACCTAATAGATATTATTAATAGGTATTAGCCCTAATTTTATTTTATACTTAAAGGTATTTATTACTTAAAGTATTTATATTATCCTAAAACTATACTTAATAGTAATTTATATATTAGCTATTCTTCTATTAAACTTTCTCTTTTATATATTTAAGTAGCTTATATATAGTAATATAATAAATTTTATATACTTATAAGCTTTATTATTAAATAGATCTAGAATTTATTACCCCTAGAATACTTAATATAATTAATCTTATATATTAGAAGTTTATAGTATTATTAAGTTATTTACCTTTCCCTTAAATAAGCTATATAATATACTAATTAGACTATTTAAATATATTACCCCTAATTATATTATACTATATACCTTTTTATATATAAAGTAGAAGAACCTCTAGTCTTCCTTTAATTAATAGAAGTACTAAAATATTCTATTAATAAACCCTTAAATATAAACCTCTTATATATTTTACCTATATATTTAATTACCTTTATATACCTCTAGATCCTATTATATTTAAGAATAGGATATTAATATAAGATAGGATTATAATAATTATATAAGTACTTAAGGATATTATTAATTATAGTAGAAATAAAGGAGGGAGACTAGCTAAATATTATTAATAACTTATATAAAGGATATAAATATAAGAATTTTATTAGAATAAGATATAAAGTAAGCTTTAAGCTAGGCTAATAATTATATTACTAGTTAATACTTTTTAAATTAAAATAAGTAAGTAATTAATATATCTTATTCTTAATAAATCTAAATATCTACCTTATTTACTTAGGTAGGAAATTATTAAGATTCTACTCCTTACTCTAATATTTAATTAATAGGATATAGGCGTAGTATAAGACTTAGCTAATATAATATAAACTAAGGATAAGGAGGATTAGAGTAGCTATATATATAAGTTCTTTATTAGAATTAATATTTATAATATTTATAATATAAATAAATAGATAATTATTAAAAGGGATTTTATAAGTAAATCCTAAATAGGTAGGGCTAAGTAGCGACGGCTTATATTTATGTAAATTTAGATTAGGGTTAGTATACGGCTAGACCCGTATAAATTATTAAATAAACGTTGAATAATCTTACTATAAAACCTGTCTAATAGCTAGAACTAAGTATTTAGGTTGATTCTAAAAGTTAGAATTAAAACTCGTACTTAAACATCTATGTACTTACTTCGCTCCATTGAAAGAAGGGTAATACACGCAAATCCTACTCTTTTCCCCATCAAAAACTCAGCCAAGCGACATATAGTCCAAAAAACCCCATCAATATGTTTCACAACCTCATCACTAACATCCTCACACTTGCCAACGGAGTTTCCGCCGGTGGAATAGTCGACAACCGCCTCAACCCAGTCCACCTTACAATTGCAACGACCGGCTTCCGCATCCAGTCACAGACATTCCATATTCCCCCTCGGATTGGCTTTTTCTCGCCCGGCCCCCCTCGCCTCCAGGTGCACGAGGCTACATCCTTTATCTTCTTAGCGCTCGCATCCGGTTTTGCAATCGCATCGGGTGGCTTCGTGATCTTCGTGATCAGATTGTGCGGGTTGCGAAATTCTCTAAAGGTAGGTGCGGTGATGTTGGTGATGGTGATCGCTCAGGTGGTTGTTATCTGGGCTATGGTGTGTTGTGACTGTCGCCGCGTACCGGGGTATGAGTGGGGAGACTGGAAGGTGCGGCAGGATTGATGGTTGGTAGATGTCACTGATTTGTTCGGTTCGTGGATGATTTGCTTCTGTCCCGTGAGTTTACACATCGTACTGAAATGACACTCAGACTTGATCTTCACCTTTCAGGGTGTAAGGCACTCGCACCTATCAATCTTTCCGTCTGAAAGGACCGTGAAGAGTGTTGAGACCAATGCACTAAACTAGTCATGGGGCTGAAGCATCACATACTGCTGATGTAGAACTCTTAAGCATCCAGTTCTGCATGCATAGGTCTCACTTGCTGTGGTTGTAAACCTACTTTGAACAAAAAGGCAGGTAATAGTTGCAAGGTATTGACTCGACCCCAAACAGGGAGTTGCTGTCCACAACAGCTCATCTGATATACATGTATCCAATGTGCAATGATGACATTGTCGGCTCTCCAAGCTTTCTGCGTTGTGCTTCCCACATCTTTGCATTCATAGTGATCCACCGATATGGCCATCGCAATTGAGACCTACCAAACATCCAATTACTCTAGGTGCGAAAAGGGCGGAAGCTGCGGATTCCTCGTTTCAACGCCGCAACGGTACATCGCTTCCAGGTAGAGGAGAGGGACCTGCCGCTCCTTCCTCGGCTTATCGCCCATCGACTTATCACTACGCCGACCACGTCCTCGGATGGATCATGCGACCAAATCGCCTGTCATTTCGCACTGGCGGATTCGTAGGCAAGCGTTGTTCGTCTGGTCGGTCAATATCTGGTGTCTCAACTGCTGAAAAATCTGCTGCTGCTCGCACCTTCAAAGCCTCCTCCATCTTCCCTTGCTGCTCAAGCGCGGTGATTAAGTTCCAATGCGCGCCCGACTGGTATGCATCATCGTCAAGTTCGCAAGCCTTTCTAGACCACGCTTCCAGCGTCTCCCACTTGCCCTGATTCCATAGAGACGTGCATAGGTTGTCGAATAGTCGGGCACCGGCAACGCTTTGTCGGCCTATCGCGTCAAGGAATGCTGTCTCTGCTTCTGCTTCTTGCCCTTCGTAGGCGTGGCAGATGCCAAGGCACTCGATCACTCGCACCGTCTCGGGATGTACAGGTCCCAGACCGTTTTCGCGCCAAGAAAGTACCCTTTGGTACAGTTCCTTCGCTGTGAAATGCTTGAACCTATTCAATAAGCAGTCGGCCAGAACGTCTGCCGCATCGATAGTCTCTTTGTGATGACTGCCTAAATGCTTCTCATGCAGCTGCAATGTCTTCAGCCGATATGTCTGCTCTTCACTGTAGAATCCTCTCAACCTGCAGCACTCTGCAATGGTCTGCAAGCAGCTTGCGGTAATGCGCCACTCGGATGTATCATGAGAGCTCGCCATTATGGCTTCGCTTAACCGAGTAGCTTCGTCCAGCCTACGTTGACGCATGATTTGCTCTGCACGACTGAGGCGATAGTCGAAGACGTGTATGTGCTCTGGATGATACATTGCTTCGCACAGTGTAATCAACTTTGTGTAGAATATCTCCGCCATCGCTGCGTCGCCTTGGAATTCCGCCATCCCAGCCATGCTGCGGTAGGTGTAAACCGTTTTGGTGTTCTCCGAGGCATCGCTGGCCGGACAACGTTCAATGATTTCTTGCCACATCGCAATGCCATCGTCCTCATGCCCAAGCATGGCCAATTCTAGAGCATAGTCGTGCATGTTGTCGAGCGTTCGTACACTGCTTGGGCCCTCCATTGCTTCCCAGCATTCGAAGCTGGCTTTACCCATCTCAAGACAAGACTTTTCGTTGCACTGGTCATAATAGAGATGAGCCAACTCAAACGCTGATTCTGCAAAGTTCAGGGATGGATACGTCGATATGCGAAGAGCCTTTTGGAGCAGTTCCGCCGCCATGTCCATATCGCTCGCAGATCGTGCCTGGTAGTAGCGAAGTCTGCCGCAGAGCCATGTAGCTGCTGCGAGCCGTTCATCGTGTTCAGGAACGAGCTGTTGGAAGATTTGAACACTGTGTTCTGCTCGTTCTAAAGCTTGGGTATACATCCCGCGCTCGATATCAAAGTCTGCCGCCCAGCAAAGCAAATACGCCAGGTCCAACCGAGCTTCTGTTGTCTGATACTTGTAACTCATGAGGACATGAACGTGAGGAGCAAGTGCGTCGCAAATAGGCCACTCGGCGACTCCAATCTCGGTTGGATAGTCTTTGGACACACAGGCCAGAGCAGCGTCCTGCCATTTTTGAAGAGTACCATCTTTCTGCAGTGAAAGTTGGACAAAGAGCTGCACGAGCCGGTGGATCTGGAAAGTCTGTAGACCAGCTCGGGTAATAACGAGGTTGAAAGACTGCAATACACCGAGGGACGTTGCTACCTCCGGCATTTTGAGCAAAGATTTCGGGATACTTTGACGATCGAGCATCGCAAGCAAAGATAGTAGTTCTGTTGCCCTAGGCTTCTGTTGCTTGATCTGATCGTAAGATAGTTTCCATGTTCGGAAAACGGAATTCATGCTTTCCTCGTCCCGTCGCGAGTCGTCAAGCTCTTCATCTAGGAATTCCTCTGCCTCTTGTCCCCGGAGTGCATTAGCATAGTCAATAATTGAGACGCCATTTTCCTTGATAAAGGCTGCTGCTTGAGAAACTGCTAGAGGGAGTTGACCCAGTTCCTCTAATAGATCACGCATCTGGGCTTCATCGATGTTTTCCTCCTCACCTTCAAGCTTTGACAGAAAGAGCGACTTGGCTTCCTCATTTGACATTGGCTGCACGACAATTGGCTTCGCTTCTTTTACTAGTCTACTCGCTACACGATTATCACGAGTCGTGATAAAAACCTGGCTGTTCTTCAAACCGTCGGGAAGGAATTTGGAAAGATTTTTCGAAGGGTCATCCAACGAGCCACCGGACTTGTACTTGCCAGGCCACCAGTGCTCAATGTTGTCTGCGTTGTCGACAACGAGAAGGTAGGAACTTGTCGTGCTCGAGAGCCATGAGCTGACCAGCTCTAGAATGGAATCTTCGGGATCATCCCAGCCCGGCAATTCCAACAGCTGTGCAATTCGTTTGTACCCTTGATAGAAACGGGCAATGTTACCTCCATAGACCCATAGAACGTGAGCATCAGGATTGCTCTCTTTGTACCGATAGCAATATTCGATGGCGAGCTGCGACTTACTATATCCATGTGTGAGCACAGTTCCAGTCTATGCAAAAAACGAGAGCTGCTCACCCAACTCCGCCGATGCCGGATATCGCTACCCGCTTCTGCGATTCAAAGATCAATGCGATCGACCGTAAATTGCTTTCTCGGCCCACGAACCGTTCATCACGGCTAAACGGTACAAGAAATAACCCGGTCGCGCTCATGAATGATTGCAGTGACTCTGATGGCCTTCTCTCCATTTTCATTGTCCCCTTTTCCGCCGGGCCAGCGTTTAGGACCGTCAGCAGCTGGACATTATCCCTCAGCGCGGTGGCTATTCGCTGGACACGTCCTTCCTCTAGCAAACTGACGCCAGCCCGAACCATCTTCTTCACCCGTGAGTCGCCCTTCGAGATCGTTACCTTCTTCAGAATGTCATCGAGCTGACTGACCTGCTCAAGGCATTGTCTCACAACTTCCTCGAACGCTTCCTCGGCCTCTGTCGAGAGTTTGTCGCTTTCATGTTGCGTACGGACGACGATACTGATGATGAGTGGCAGACGCGTTCTGATGTCGCGAAAGACAGCTGGAATATCGCCTTCTTCGGATAGTAACTTTATCCTCATCGCGATCTTTGTCCCCAAGCCGACAATGGTGACAATCGCTGAGGCCAGCCCAATCGTGGTGACCGGATCCATTTTGACTTTAGATATCACCTATTTCATCACATGTCGCCAAATATACTCATACAAATCTGAAAGAAACAAGATAACTCAATTGATTGAAGGGATTCGAAGAGGAGTTGATCCACCATCCTTTCCTCGTCAGGGAACCAGCCCTCAAAGTGCCACACGAGGGCCGCAGCAGAAGTCCACGCGCTGGGCTTCTCAGTGCTACGGCGTTCGGGACGTCACCATCGGCGGTCATCGAACGACTTTGCACTCACCCTGTAGCAGCGCATTGGCCCCGGTATAGCTCGACTGCACCGTGTGCGATGAAAGTGGCTGCTGATGAGGGGTAATTGGACTAGCGTTGGAATCATGTATTTAGGGAGCCAGATACCCCTGTGATTCCTACTCCTTAGCAACCCCCATAGTAAGTACCTTTCTGCTGCGTTGGCTGTGCTTGGGCGCGAAAGCGCAGCAAGCGCACGCCAAGACATCGACTGAAAGGCCACTAATGTATGAAAGTACACAAGTATATATCCGTGGATTAAAGATTGGATGGTGCTAACGACTAATCTATGCAATGGCTTGAAGTGCGTACTGCATGTCTGCATGGATCGGGTCTACATGCTGAATAAGTTTCTAACATATAGCGATGGTACGAGTATTCTCTTGATAGATATTGTGTGAATCCGACTTCTTCAGGTGGCGACTGGAGCCTCTAGCCTACGTTCGCTTTGCTACCCATATTAACTTTATTCGTCGTTGCTGTCGCAGGCTGCCTGCTCTCAATGATCCGCCTTGCAACCTTCTCACCCGATGCATATGCGCCAGCAACTGTGCCTAGACCGTCAAATGGCGCAGTATGCTCCCCAGCAAAATAGATGTGCTGCTCCGGCATCCCATGTCGAATTGCTTCCACGTCATGTGCAGCATCTGTAGCACCTACTTGAAAGTTACTGTAGCTGCCATTCCCAGCGAACTCGTCGTTACACCACTCGGTGGCCAGAAAGCGGGAAGGCGCGCAGTTCTTCGCGTATCCTGGCAGCCTGGAGTAGTATGGCTCAAAGAATTCCTGTAGCCACAGATCTCGAGCTTTGCCCTCCAATGCCCGGATGCAGGTTGTGATATGAGTTGAGCAGTCGCCAAAGGTATAGAAGAGCAGGATATTCCGACGATAAGTCTCTGCAAAAGCGTGGAAGCTCACGCATTCCAGACGCCAATTTTGCGGATTGGTCTGAACTGCGTAGGAAGGGGATAACCAATGTACGAAGCTTACATTGTCACTGGAGCATTGCTCTGAGTCCATAGTGACAGACTCCCAAAAGGCAACAGGGAATTCAATCAGTACCTACAAATTGCTATTAGTGCAAGTGGTCCTCAAAACAATCTAGCGGCCGATTACTTTTTCTAGTCTTCCGAATGATATCGAATCGATTGCGGATGCAATGCGAGGATTGAGCTGGTGTATGCTCTGTTTATGCTGCTTCAACCAGCCCAACGGCGCCGTGACTACGACCTCGTCAAAGTACTGCTTGTTGCCATCCGATGTAGTCAGACAGATTAGACGATTCTCGTCTCTCTGACCCTCCACGGAGATCATCACTGTATTGAATTGGATGTGCGCTTTTGCAGCAGGGATCGAAGAAATTCGGTCAAGTATTTTCTTGTAGTTGGTTGGTATGAAGCAGTCGTCTGTAAAGATTAGTTGCATACCACCAAAAGCCTGTCCTCGTGCCTACCTCCTCCGATACAGTCTTCAAGATAGAAGTATTTGAGTGATTGAAGCTCAATACGATCACCCACATAAGCTCCCCACATCTGCGACATGCCTAGGACGAGCTCTACCTCTCGCCGAGTCATGTCCCCACGCTGAAAGGCCCAATCGCACCAACTCTCGAAGAAGCTGTAAAGACTCACAGAGGAATCGAGTTCCTCGTTGCGATCCGTGCTGTGTTCGAGAGCCCCCTCCAAGATTTCCCATACTTGCTTCAGCGCCTTGTTCGCTTCCGATGGGGCTACTAATTTGCCTTCACCATCCACTAAGAGTGTGTTCGCTTTCCATCGATGAAGAGGAGTCTCAGTCTCCGTAGCTAGATCAATGATAGGATTGTACCCGGTGCTGGCGTTATCAGACGTTATAAAGGTAATCTCAGGACCTGCCGGTATACCTGTGTATCCAGTTCGCTCCGCTGTAAGTGCTGGATTCAGCATGGATGTAGTGGAGACGCTCTGCCACTTACACATCAACCTCTAGCGGTCCCATCTGATCGCTCTGGACAATCTATGACAATGTCAGCCGATGTGCATTAGGAGGCACATCATTCATCGCCAACCCTACCACCAATCCGGTTGCGTGCCTCGACGACCGTCACATCGTAAAAGTGCTCTAGTAAGACAGTCGCGCACCGCAGACCAGAGACCCCGGCTCCAACGATACATACTCGAGGAGCCATGGTTCGTCTACAACTGTATAACTAGGCCTTGAGGAGCTTCGATATGTCTGCGGCTGCCCCCTTGGACGCGATTGGTCAAGTAACCAGAACTAGTCCTAGTAGAATAGTATACAGCGGCTTGGCAGTGTTTGTTCGGAATTTAGCAGCTTCGAGTCTACATTATTCGTGTTAACTGAGTTTTTGGCTGTGTCTGGCAACGACTTGTGTAAGTGACACAATTTTACGACACAGTTGCACTGCAATCAATCATGTCGCAAACCATACCTATGAACCCCACCACTTTCGCCCAAACCCAGCTCTCCCTTCTCCTCGCAGAACAATCCGCCGAAACCGCCGCCACAACTTCCCTTCTTAGAAATGTCTCCCCAACCTCTCTCGCCCGCGCAGGCCTCGCCATCACAAATCTCGTCCTATCTTCCCAACGTACTGGTCTCGGTGGGAAGACCGTGTTGGAGCTAGAGCAAGATAAGGCTATCGGCAATGATGGTATTATGGGTGAGCATGGCATTAGGGTGGGAGATATTGTAAGATTTGGGGCACAGCCCAGGGGTGGGGAGAGGAAGAAGGAGAAAACGAGCTTGGAGGAGAAGGGGTGTGAGGGGGTTGTGGTAAGGGTGGCGAATCGAGGAGTACAGATTGCATTGGGGGAGGAGAAGGAGGAGGATTTGGCAGGGAGGTTGTGGGTGTGAGTATGTTGATCGATTGATTTTGACGTTTTCAATGGAGATCCGGGATGGTATGAGACACTACGTACTGATTGTAGTGTCGACGGTAGGGTTAAGTTGGCTAACGATGTCACGTATAAGAGGTATGTACTCTGTCGTTGGGGATTACCTGAGGGTGAGAGGCTGACGTGATGTGGTAGGATGAATCAGACGTTGAAGAGACTCGAGAAGATGGAGGAGAGGGAATATACAACCCTTGCGCGGATACTGTTCGGATTGGACATGCCCACACCAGTGCTGCAGGAGCTCGAGCAGGTACAATTCTTCGATCCGACCCTCAATGTATCGCAGAGAGATGCTGTCCGCTTTGCTCTGGCTGCAAGAGAGATTGCTCTTATACACGGGCCACCGGGTGTAAGTCAGCAAGCGCCCCGAATAATTTAGGGGACTAATATCTGTCAAAGACTGGCAAAACTTTCACCCTCATCGAACTCATCTTGCAACTAATCCATCGTAAATTCCGTATCCTTGTCTGTGGCCCTTCGAATATATCTGTTGATAATATTGTCGAACGTCTAGCTCCCCACAAACTGCCTATTATACGATTAGGACATCCGGCGCGTCTCCTCCCATCGGTACTGAACCACTCCTTAGACGTTCTCACACATACCTCGGAAGCTGCGGGCATCGTGCAAGATGTGAGGAAGGAGATGGATGCGAAGCAAGCAAGTATCAAGAAGACTAAGAGTGGGAGAGAGAGAAGAGCCATCTACGCTGATATGAAAGAGTTGCGGAAGGAGTATCGAGAGCGAGAGAAACAATGTGTGGCGACTCTTGTACGAGGTAGTAAGGTTGTGCTGGCTACGCTGCATGGAGCCGGAGGCTTCCAGCTTAGGAACGAGCATTTTGATGTCGTGATCATTGATGAAGCAAGTCAGGCGCTTGAGGCACAGTGTTGGATTCCATTGCTTTCAGCACAGAAAGTGGTTCTAGCAGGCGACCATCTTCAGTTACCGCCGACCGTCAAATCAACGCCATCCAAACCGAAGCCCGGGGACGATAAAGACAATGGGAAAGCGACGACGTCCCTTCAAACAACTTTATTCGACCGTCTTCTTACACTGCATGGCTCTGACATTAAGCGAATGCTGACTACCCAATACCGCATGCACGAGAAGATCATGCGTTTCCCATCGGACGAAATGTACGAATCAGCCCTCCTCGCAGCCCCTGCGGTCGCATTGCGGCTTCTGACTACATTACCTTACGAAGTCCAGGACTCAGATGACACACGAGAGCCCCTCGTCTTCTACGATACTCAAGGCGGTGACTTCCCCGAAACAGCTTCCACTCCTGACGATACTTCATCTGACGGCAAATTTCCCAGTAAATCTTCTCTTCTGACTGACAGCAAAAGCAATCCTTCCGAAGCTGCTCTAGTCCAAAAGCACGTTAAAGCCCTGATCTCCGCTGGTGTGTATGCAGAGGACATAGCAGTGGTAACGCCATACAACGCGCAGCTTTCTCTCCTCTCACACGACCTAGGGCTCAAAGAAGCCTTCCCAGGCATTGAGCTTGGTAGCGTGGACGGCTTTCAGGGTCGAGAGAAGGAGGCGGTGATTGTGAGTTTGGTGCGGAGTAACAGTGAAGGTGAAGTGGGGTTTTTGCACGAGAAGAGGAGGCTGAATGTTGCTATGACACGGCCAAGAAGGCATCTTTGCGTGATCGGAGATTCGGAAACCGTGGGAAAGGGGAGTAAATTTCTAAAAGGGTGGATGGAGCACCTGGAAAAAGAGGCAGATCTGAGGTATCCAGACGTTGGAGATTTGCAGAGTGTGTAAAGCGTGAGCAAACGAAATATTTTGAAAGCTAACTTCCGAGTGTAGGCAGCACGTGACGAGACGCGGGACTGGGCATTCGTATAACCTCGTCTCACTTCTAACTCATATCTGCAAGACCTTTCCTACATCGTGTTTCCTCCTCTTCCTTCATCGTTACGCGTAAGCAATTCCAGTCTGTCCAGTGCCTCGTATCGGTCATCTTCTCTCATCATCGACTGAACTTCGTGCCATTCCTTAGACTTCGTCAGCTATCAGCTACTGCAGTGGTCCGTTCCCAATCTCAGGCTACGCAACTACTTTTGCTACACGATGAACTGGACAGGGGGCGGGCTATCACGCTCCCGCTTTGCTAAAGGTTCTCTCACGGCCAAGCAAAAGAATCACTTTGCGAAAGCGAGAGCCAAGCTGCAGGATCATCGCTCACCACCGCCCGAAATACAATTCTTCGAATTTGGAGAGTGGATGCCTGAACGAAAGGCCGTTGATTTCTCGCCGCGCTATGCTATGAATGAGGGTTCATCTCTAAAGCAGAAGACGCTTGATCAATTCGAGATTACTAAGCCACTTGTGAAGAAGTTGGAGAGCCTCCAGGAACGACGTGAGCCCCAGAAACGGAAGCGTACTCCTCTGAAACAGGTCAGGAATCAGGAAGGAATCGAAAGACCGAAGTTACAGATAACAGAGCCCATCATTATTGGCTCTAGTCCATCTGCCTCGTTCGCTTCATCTCGTGACTCTCCTGCGGCTAACTATCGCCCACCACACAGTAGCAGCAGCGATGACATACTCAACGCTCCCAGTATTGAAACGAAGCGTCGTCGTCTACTCGAAATGGACGATTGGATGGGCCTCGACTGCCCAGCCATGAAGCCGGTCAAGATGAGATTCGCGGACCCCGCAGATACGGACCTAATTGGTAAACGAAGGAGGATAAGTAAGATCCATTACAGACATCCTTCGGATAGGCGACGGCCTATTGCGAGAAGGGCGATACCTGTACAGAGAAATCTCGGGGCCTCAAAGGCGATGGGGCTGTACTACCCTGAAGGGGAAATAAGTGTGAGAATTGGATCCGCAGTTGATAGAAGTGATGGACGGGTCTCTTTGAGAGAAAACAGTAGACTGAGCGTCCTCTCCGATGAACTACTGGATGGCGAAGTTATCCAATCAGCTCACAAACCACAGCCATTCGTTCCTGTCTTCAATACACCAGGACCAGTTCCCATACGCTTGTCTAGCCATGGGTACCGTGAGATTCTCACACCTTCGGCATACATGACCGACTCTTCTTCCGCTGCTAGAGCCCCAGATTGGGGAGACCAGCTCCGACAACACCAATTCACCCCATCACCTGTCAAAGCTGCAGACAAATTCACGAGCTGTGGACTTGATGAATTGCACGAGTGGGCATTGCCATTTGAAGAGCATGAGCAAGCACATGAGGAGCCAAGCTTCCGACTTGGCCTGAAAGATACGCCGAGGTCTCTTGCTCAGATGGTCAAAGGACGAGGGAGCAGCCCTAGTGTCCCAGATCTTGACTTGGCTGAGGCTCGTACACCTAGTCATCCGGGAGTTCATCCTGCGCTCTCTAAAGCTCTCGAAAGCGCTACCTGGAATCAGGTTGGGACTCGGAACGTCAGATATCCAAAATATGCGGAAGGAGACGACGACAAAAGCAGAACTCATCGAAAGGTAGATGATCTGTATGATGTTGTTCCTCAACTAGTCTCGGCGGCTTCAAAGCGTTTCGAATCTGCGAATGTGGACAATGGTCAAATACATAGTGATCCAAGGGTAGAGACTCTCGCCGTAACCACCCCTCCTTCGGCAATGGCTTCAGCCCAGGTCCTGACTGAATTCCAGGAATGCATAGCCAGCAACGCAAGACTAGAAGATGGTATTACACGCACACTGTATGATATGGAGAAGCGTTTCGCGCGAGAGACAGGCAAGGCTCTACCGCCTACCTCTCAACGTATAGATCCTCGAGCTATGGATCGATTTGACCAGCATCAGCACGATCAGTCATACGAGATTGGAATGGCAAAGGGCTCGATGCGAGATCTCACAGGACCAAATTCTGCTAACGGCAAGACAGCGCTGCTGCAAGCACCACTTGCAGCCGCAACAACAACCAAAGTGCAGGAGCGACCAGCCGAGCCATCAGCCACCAACAAAGACGAGAAGCACATCCCTCTGCCAGCAACGAAAGAACAAGATGCCCTCAAAGCAGCAGAAGACGAAGAAGCAGCATGGCGCAAGATCGTCTTCGGTGACGACCTCGACAGCAACGACCACATCTTCGAAGAGCCCGACCCACACCCCCAGTCACCATCATCACCGCACCACACCCTCCACACCCATCCCTCCCTCCTCGCCGAAGCCGCCACCAGTCCCCTGAAGCAGAATCCGCATCTAGCCGACTCGATCTTCGACGCGCCCACGTCCACACTGACATATCGTAGCCCCAACCCAAAATACACAGCAAACTCTCCAGCACAAGAATACACCACAAGCACTTCGCCCATGCCACCGACCCCAATCCAGCCAAAACTGCCTCGAACCCTCGTCCGAAACCCTGTCCCTTCCTCCCTCCTAGGCGAAGCAAGTAGCGTATCCCAACAAGAACCCACACTCAACAACAACCTCTCATCTGACGAGCTGCACTGGCCACCCGAACGACTACCAGGAATCCCAGAGAAGCTGCGGAAACCAGGTGGAAATCTTCCCAAAGAGAGAGTCCTTTTTAAAAAGCCGTCGCGATATGAAGGCTCACACTCCTCGGATGTAGCAGAACCGATTGTTCTAGGAAAAAGGGTGCTCAGGAGTGGAAAAAGAGTCGATGTTATGGGAGGGAAAGAGGTAGAAGCGAAGAGGAAGGGAAGGCGAAAAACGAGGGGAAGGAGCGGTCAAGTAGAGCAGGAGTATGAGCGCGACCAAGATCTGTTTGAGGAGGATGATGATATTGTAGATTATTGATATTTCCGCTATCAAAATGAGAGGATCTCATGAATAGAGGCTGTGAATGGGAGCAGCAAGTGCATCACCAATGCGTCTTTTGATGACAGATATTAGGACAGAGTAGAAGCCTTACGAAAGAGTAAAAAACACAGCCGAAGGCAAAGGATACGAACCATCAACCATTCGCAAGGGACAGACAGAGACAATACGATACTGGGCGATAAAGCTTGTAGGACGAGGTCAATCGGTCGTAAGCAATGATGTCTCAATTCGAAAGAAAAGCATAGTGGTGCAGCAGGTATTGTTCAGAAAGCATTACCGAACTGAGGTGAAGGAAACCGCAAGCTATGAGTACGAGCCCCGAAAATATGCCAACGACAGTCTGCCGCCCCTCCCTAAATGTGTTCTCGTAAACACAGCGCAAAAGCCACACGGACCTGGGTATCTTCCGCGCAATGCTGAAAGTGGAGGGTCCGTCCCATAACGCCGGATGTGCTGTCGATCGATCATGTAAGGTCGTATTCTCGTATAAATTCTGGAAGAATGCTCTCGTGAAATTCCGTGACTTGTGGAGAGTGTGCTCGAACCTTCCCAATATGGTGCCAAAGTTGAATAAAAGATGTTGAGCTCAAGGGGTCCGCTTTCTATTGCAATGTTCAAGGCCTGGACATTTGAATACCGCTGTAACATTTTGTCTATTGCGGATGCTCACAGCTTCACATGACCCGAGTGGGTGAGGCAGCCTTCGCAACGACAATTATCGCCACAGCGACATTCCGCGTTGTTCGAGCATCCATTGATGGGGAAATTGAGAATCGAATAACCGTCAAAATCCATAGGCGAGATTTGCGGTAGTTCTAAATCGAAATCGTGCGCGTGGGACTCCGTATCTTCGCCAGGTATGTTGGGAGCTGCTGATGGCTGACCATATGATGACTGCGGCCGACTTATCGGAGCTGATTCATCGTTGAAATCCTCGTCCATTGTATCATACAAATTCTGCACCCATTCCATGGTAGCAGGGTTCATTGGGTGTGTCGTGCAACGTAGGCAGTTGCAACCTGGGCCACATTGGCATTTACCGTGGTTCCTGCTGGTAGCTTGATAGCCCCCTGCTTGCTCTTGGCCACATTGTACGTTTGCAAGCTTTGGGTCAAGACTGGTTTCGGCGAAATTGAGGAAGTCATATGAAGCTACTGAATGACCGGAAGCGTCTACGTCAGGGAAATCGGAAGCTGGTACTTTTGTATCGTTAGATGGCACTATTACTGGGGCTGGGAGAGGGCGGGTACTGACCGTGCTGTTCCTGCTGCTTATTGTGAGTGAAGTGTGGGTCGAGACCATCATCAATGGGAGCGTCAAGATCAAGACTAGAGAAAGCCTGCTGCTGAGAATGACTGTTGGCGATGAAGTCGTTTTCTTGAACAGGCATATGATTCGTTGAAAGGATGGCATTTTGGAAGGGCTGATCACTACTGGTCTGAGGCGAGGCCTCATGAGGATACTGCGGATAGTCCCAATGTAGAACTTGTTGGTCCGGACCGAGATGAGAATGACTGGAGACTCTTTCAGACCCTCTTGGTGGTGTCATTATTGGGGTTAGAGGAAGATTTGGGTCCACTCCCAGAGGTTGGTGGGCATGACCTTGGCCTAGCGTGGTGGTTGTGGGTCCACCGTAGTGATTGGGAGCTGGAGGGCTTGGATGGTATCCAGAAGGTGCTGACCACGAATGATGAACAGGGTGAGCAGACCCCTGGGGACGCCCATGAGAAGGGTAACCCTGGGAATAATTCCAAGAAACGTATTGCGGGGACTGGGCCAGCGGGAGGGTAGCCTGGCTAGTACTACTCTGAGGCGGAGAGTGAAGATGGTGAGCCTGGGCGAAGGCTTTGTGTGCATCATGTTGATATCCCAATAGCGGTCCACCGTAGTTGTTTCCCGCTATCGAGTCACTAAAACCAATTCCACCGTTATTCGGGAACCCGCTGTATGGCCTGGGTCCAAACTTCGTTCCCATTTGAGGGTTTTGATGTACACGAGGTTCCTCATCAATTGGAGGAACCATAAAGCTGCTCTCTTCCCGGGGCTGACCAGCTTTATAAGGCTGACAGATGCATTCACCATCTGCATCTGGACAACGTCAGTCCATCAGTGAGTGGTAGGTGGAGAATTTGGAAATTGAAGCAACGCATTCTTACTGATGCCAACTGAGACCATTAGATACCTTTCCTTCGTTTTGCAAGTACATGGCGGTTCCACGTGGGGACACTTGGCCTTAGGTCGTCCCGGTAGCCCCACCTGGATCATCCATTGCGAGAAATGATCACAGCCTTTCGAACGATGGCCATTGATGCAGCCTGCACTGTAAATGTATCTTAGCCTAAATGAGTGCGCAGTGGATGGGGTCATAGTATCTTGCACATAGAGCAATGTAGACATGATTGGAGAGAATGATAAGCACAAACTTGAATCCACGTACCATGCCCACTTGATCTTGTGTTCGACACCGTTGCTGGTGCGTATGTACTGAATAGGCATTGTATTGTCCTCCCGCTGCTGTACGTCCCCCCCTCAAGCTGAAACCCACGAATTTTTTCTAGTCAAAGAGGAGGGAATGCTGAATCAAGGGTTTGATTAGGAAGCAACTCTTTCGTATGTTCTACTGTGGGCAGCGTCCAGTCTTCGGACGGCGACCCGGGAAGTGCGGCGGATGATGACTAGGAGAGCTGTTCGACGGCTATGAGAACGACAGGCAGGTGGTGATCATTCAAAGTACAGAGGTATGCTGAGAGGCTGACGCAATGTAAGGTATCTTCTGCCCGTGTTGGGTCTGACCGAGCGAATCTGTTCGTGTGTATAAGCAGAGATGGAGAGGTGGGCTCGGTGAGGCTAACGGCGATGGTAATATTGGAATTATCATAGGGCAAGAGCAACCCTTGGAGTGAACCTGGGGTAACTCGAATCATAAGCCCGAATACAGTGGTAGGAATTGATAGTCAGTGCTGCCTACCTCTATGGTCCCCCAACATTCCTTTAGCGGAACACAAGTCAATTAGACCATGAGACCAGGCCAAGAGCATTGGTGAGAATGGGATGCATTATTAGCAGATGGAGCGCCTTAGTAATAGAGGTGTGGGATCCATGATCGGAGTTTCCCAAAGCCCGGCCAGGGTCCTTGCATGAGGCTCCGTCAAAGCTTGTTATGCGGCCCGGTCCGTGGTCAGAGTATCGGATCGAGATCTGATGTATCTCTGCCATGATTTTTCAATCCATTTTGGCCTTGACCCGTTGTATGTGGCTAGATTTAGGCACTTTTTGTTACTCTTAGAACGTCGATGTCTATCAAATGTGGTTGTATTCACGAACCTGTGTATTTGTTAGCTGCACCTCCACTACTTTACTCATGAATTATTGGTAATATCCGAACAACGGTTCCTTGCTAGCAGACAGTGGACGCTATGCTACGCCTTTCAGATGACGTCGCAGACTAGCTGTCGACAGGCTATAACAAATCACAACAACTTCCGAAATTCTATTCCATGTTGCCATTCCCAAAGGGTGTGAGGAATATTACTACCACTCCATTACCTGACCGTCACCCGTGTCCGCGATGGAAGGATTCCCCCAATATCTTCCCGTGACGCCATCAATCTCTCCAAATCCAAGCCGAATTGGGATTTTAGCCCCATCGACTAAGAGAGGAAGTCAGTGAATAGCAAATCTCTGAAGGTGGTCGGTTTTGTAGCCTACCCGGTGACTTTGGAGGTGTAGAGCCGACCATCTTGCCCACTACACAAATACACCATGATCAGCATATAGACATCAGCGTGAATACAAGGCCTTCTGAAACGCCTCGAACTCGTTCTGGGAACAAGTGCAGAGTACTTACTATCAGTCGACACCCAACCTGGACAGCACGCATTGATGATCAGGCCTGGATTTTCTCGCGCAAGCACTGCTGTAAAAGCATTCATACATGCTTTGCTGACGCTGTATGCTTGTTGTGGCCAGCCATGCTGGCGTTCGGTGCCCTTACTGGCGCATTGCTATCGACGTAAGCGAGTCTCGTGCCGTACTTATTGATATTTACGTACTTGATATTCCTGCATCATGCTTTCTAAGTCGGGTAAAGTCATTTTGGAGCTCCGGAAGCGTTGCTGGATCTCTTTGCTGTATTGCTTCAGAGATGACCCCGTGGAGGAGACGTTGACGATTCGACCGGTCTTATCCAAGATTGGTATGAAAGTATGACACATCTGAAAGAAATTGTCAGAGACACAGGTTGCGAGTATTGTCAAGCTCATTGACGAAAGAGCTGGAATCCCGTAACAAGTCAAACTCAACACCATGTCATGATAACATGGATCCACGGGCGGATACATGGAATTGAAAGATCTGATATTCAGATACAGAAGGAGGAGAACTAATATTAGTGGGCTCGATTTACTTGTGGGAGAACGGTTGAAATCCAGGTAAATCGCATCAATTAAATTCAAACCCTCGACAAGGACACGTCGACTTACTTCCAGCGTTCCTCGGACGTTCGTATCAAGCGTTTTCTTGACATTCTCGGCGGAATACTCATCATCGAGATTGACCCCGGCGTTATTGATAAGCACATCGACGTCTCCATGATCTTCCTTGATCAATTTTGCGAGACCTTGAATACTTGATGAATCTGCAATATCAAGTTTGGGATACCTGACTTTGGTCTCTGGACTTGTTTTGAATGCCATATCGACACCTTTGCGGGAGGTAGCGTAAAGGACAAATGGTCCTTGAAATTGAATTGCAAGGGTGTTTGCGATGGCTTCGCCGATACCGCGGTTCTGATACGTAAGCATCAGTATCGTGCATACCGTGCATTACTTGGGGTTCATAAGAGACTCATACCGCACCAGTCACGATGGCAACGATTGGACGCGGCATCCTGATAGATCGAGAGCTGGGAGATTTATAGAGGATCAAGCTGAAAGATGAAAGAACAAAGCCTTCCTAACGGACAGATAAAATTCTAGGAGTATGTTTGCGAAGTCCTATTATGTCAACAGTTGATCTGTTACACTGTACTAATCTGTAATTTGTCGCTTAAAGACGTAGCGATGAAGATTTGCACCCTATATACAATATACTTGACAAAAGACCAATACTTTTAGTCTGGAAATCTACCATCGTCATCGATTTCGGTTCGGACTAGGATTCTGTGATGTCACTACCAACCCGCTAAAAATATATCAATATTTGCAATCGCTTTTCTGGGTGGATTAATCTTTATATCCAGAATAATGCAGGCCGTGATAGATCGCCTTTGTACTAGCGCAAATACAGGATCATGCTTGCCATACCTCAACGATGGCCAACCTTTCTTGACAATGGATCGAGAATGTTATAGACTTTATCTAGACAGCAGCTTCGAATCTTCCCGGCTAATGCCAGTCTTAATGAAGGCCAGTTGATCACCATAATATCCTGCGGCAAACAATATATCTTCAGGGATGTGCGGAGAACATGCAAGGCTTCGTTATTGCTTGAACCCATTCGATCCTCATCATGATAAAAATAACGTAGACGCGTGTTCAATGTGTATGGTATCCTGTACAATGCACTCGGATCCTACAAGTCGTGTATGCCTTTGCAGATCAACTTATGTCCGGCCTTAGGAAAGCGCATTTGACAGAGCAAAGCCCGCATGGGGTCAGTCATCAGTAAGCCTACAGGCCTTAACCTGCTCAGTCAAGACGAATGTCAGTCGATAGACGTATTGGTAGCTGCGGAGTCAAGAAGACCCAGTTTTTGATATCCTAGAGAATAAGGTAACATCCAAACTCTAGTAATTGTGTAAACTCCGAGAGTCCGTGTCAGAAGTCTCTGCCAGTCCTCTCTTGCTGTCGCAGTGAAAATCGGTAGACCTTAGCACGGATTCTCGTACGGTAGTCAGTCAGAAAGAGAACCGAAACATTGTCGTCACGTCGTGAATGGAAAGATCTGCCAAGAGTTATAGGGCTAGACGCTAGAATAGATACGGCAGGCTTTGAGGAAGTAGGAGATTTCACGAGCAACTTGATGACCAGCATGGATGGGAACAATGCCACAAGATGCTGACGCTGAGCCAGAAGAGAAGTCTAAGTCTTCGCGACCCAAGGCTCAATCGGAGGAGAGTTTACAGCATTGGTACACAACGCCACCACTCATCAGGCGCCTCTTCGATAGGTTTCCTCAAGTAACCTATGCTTCCAATCAGCTTCCACAGCGAGCAGCGAGACAACGAGATCGACATGCTTTGTTCGTGTTCACTTCGCGGGAAGGAGCAATTGATGGTGCGGCCTCATTCAACCCTGGATGTCTAAAATGGCAGGTAAGATCTCCCTTGGACCTTGATATTCTTAGCGACATGGTTGTTCACAGACCATCTCATTCATAGGCATACTTGAAGTTTGAAGACATCCCGTTTGTTACGGTTGCATCCAGTAATCATGCTTCGCCGACTGGGGCTTTGCCTTTCCTTCTTCCGTCAGCGCAGAGCCCTTCGACTGCAGCGGTACCATCCAGTCGCATTCAGCGTTGGGTTCGAGATGTCACTGGTGCGAAGAACAACGAGACTCCCATATCAGGGCTAGGCACAGAATCGCAGCAAGGGTTAGTGCGTGGAGGAGCAGCCTCAGCCGCTCGTGATGTATCTTCAGACATGCGCTATGAAGCTTACATAGCCCTCCTGGACCACCGGATACGCAACGCATATGTACGTACCTTACTGAAAACTACAATGCAATTAAGCTGAATTTCCTCTCTAGCTATTCTCAGTCTATCTTTCGCCTTTGAACTTCGCTTCCATAGCTCGACCTCTATACGTTGACCCTAGCTCTTCAAATCCCTTAGTCCGACTCACGCTCTCTTACCAACTCCGCTCGGCAGCAGAGGCCGAACTCCTGAAACAAAACGCTATCATTGACGGCGACGCAATATACCGCGAAAGCGACAAGGCTTTGGGAGCGCTATCAGATTTGCTGGGAGAAGATGAGTACTTCTTCGGTGAGACGAAGCCAGGGCTTTTCGATGCCAGTGTCTTCGCCTATACAAATCTGCTTCTGGACGAGGGACTATCTTGGGAAGATTCACGCATGGGAGATGGGCTAAAAGGGTATCAGAATTTGATTGCTCACAGGAGGCAGATCCTGAAGGTATACTTCGAATGAATATTTGTACATGTAGAACCAATAATCCCCCTCACTTCGGAGACTTCGCTAGAACGCACATCAGATGCTCGCTCGCCTGATCAATCCATGTACGATACCGCCTGACGCCCCATGGATACAAACTTCACTCACGCTCTGCCTCCCATCCTATTGCACCCCACGGTCAGCTCACACTCGCCCCAAACGGCGCGCTTTCCTTCAAATCCTCCACTAAATCCTCTACATTACTCAGATACCTCCCCAGTAATCCCTGCTTCTCGTCCGTCGTCTTTGTCCCGGCCACCTGCGCCCCTCCACTACCCAACCTCTTGCTTGGACTTCGCTGCAACCCTCCCAGATTACCTCCACTCCCACTCGGTGTCTCTGGCATCAGGTAAAAATACAAAAACTCGACAACCTTCATCTTCACCTCCCTGCTCGTTCCTCTACTTTTGAAAAGACTCGTGATAGTCAATAGTCCATCTAGCGTCTCGAATGTGCGTGTATTCTGCGGATTGGATAACAGGGCTGTCACCAATGCTAGGAGGGTGCATGATTGAATTGCAGGACACGATGTCGGATCTAACAGGTCGAGGAGGAGATTCATATAGATTTCGCGGGCGAAGAGAGAACGGGAAGGAGGATGGATGAGGAGGACGCCATGGAGAAGGTCGAGCGTGGAGACGAGAAGGAGATCATTGGCGCCGGTGGAGGATTTAGAGAGCAGGCGTTCTAGACATGCTATCAGGCGGATTGCGACTAGTGTAGTCTGTCAGTACTTTACCAATGGGTTGCGACAAGGCAAAGGGTACCGTTCCACTCAAATCCTTCCTGTAGCTTGAAGAATTCCCGGAAGGCCGGGTCGTCTTTCAGGTCAGATAACTCTTTGGTTGTCTGCTTCGATGCGCCAGTGGGTACCACTGAGCTCCTTCGATTTGCTGCTGCGGTGTTGGTTCGTGATAGGCATATTTGGGCTAGGAGTCCTTCGAGTTGGCGCAGTCCTTTCCGAATTTTGACCCCATCGTAGGAAGAGAGATAATCGAACGAAAGGGACAGTAACGACTCCATATATTAAATTTGGATTGTTCACGAATGGTCAAGCGCATCCGTCAACGCAAGAGGCAAATGAAGATGTACACTTTCGCCAAACCGTCAACAGTCCCGTTGGCCGGACCACGGACTCTTCGGCGAACCACCCACTCATCCCCACCATCCCCTCCTAAGTTCCACCTATCTCAATGCTCATAGCAATGCTGAATCTCAGGCTCATGTTTACAATAGGGGAGACTAATGACACCTCCAAAGGCGTTGTATCTGCGCCATAATGACGTACCAACTCGATGCTCTGGGCATGTGACCCGTGTGAATAGACGTTCAGGCACCAACTCTGCATATACTCTACGACCTCTTGTCCTAGTCATGGAGCCATAGGATCAGCCAATCAACTTGACAGCGACGCCTAAAGTCGATATCGAATAACCTAGCAACAATGGTTGTAGGAGAATTCCAATCCCCAAACGCCATCCCTCCACGCAGGTCCTCCACAGGCCTGGGCAACGGCTATGTCAACCCAGCACAGCCTGTCCTCAAACCCGTCCCGGAAAGTAGCTGGATATCCCAGGATCAACCGAAGTATGCCAAGCGATCATACGCCTCAACACCGCCGCCCTCAAGCACTACGGATCCAGCGACTCCGAGTTCGGCCGACAGCGTCGCAAAGCACGTGCAAGGGGTGGAATGGACGGCAGACAAAGAGAGGATCATCCTGGGACCCTTTGACTACATGTACGATCATCCGGGGAAGGATATCAGGAAACAATTCATCTCGGCGTTCAATGCTTGGTTGAAGGTTCCGGAGGAGAGTTTGGCCATTATCACCAGGGTTGTTGGCATGTTACATACGGCTTCTCTGCTGTACGTATGCGTTGATAGCCGGCCTTGGGACTATGAGCAGTTTCACTGACTACCTCATCAAGTGTCGACGATGTAGAGGACTCCTCCATCCTACGTCGCGGTATCCCCGTCGCTCACAGCATTTTCGGTACCGCCCAGACGATCAATTCAGCAAACTACGTCTACTTCGCTGCACTACAGGAATTGATGAAGTTGCGGAATCATAAGGCAATTGAGATATACACAGATGAACTGTGCAACCTCCACCGTGGGCAGGGCATGGACCTGTTTTGGAGGGATACGTTGACGTGCCCGAGTGAGGATGACTATCTGGAGATGGTGGGAAACAAGACAGGGGGTCTATTCAGACTGGCGGTCAAATTGATGCAGGCAGAGAGTACCAATGAAAAGTCTGTTGAGATACCACTCCAAAATTTGCTGGTGGGTTCTGGCTCATGAAATATCTAGGGACTTTGTACCCTTAATAAACCTCATCGGCCTCTTCTTTCAGATTCGTGACGACTACATGAATCTCTCCTCCAGCGAGTACACCGAAAACAAAGGCCTTTGCGAAGACCTGACGGAGGGCAAATTTTCCTTCCCACTCATCCACAGCATCCGCTCGAATCCGCAGAACAGACAATTAATCAACATACTAAAGCAAAAGACAACGGATGACGAGGTTAAGAGATATGCAGTGAAGTATATGGAGAGTACGAGGAGTTTCGAATATTGTAGGGTCATCCTGCGAAGTATGCATGAGAAAGCGATGGCTATGATAGACGAGATTGATGAGGGATTGGGACAGGGGACTGGAATCAGGGTTATTTTGGATAAGATGGTCGTTTGATCTCGTTCAAATTCAGGTAATGCGTGTGACTTCCCCCAATATGGGTTTAATTTTGTCGACGCTATGAAGGTAGGAGATGGGATTCCAATTACAATCATCGCACTTCTCTATTACCTGCTGCTGTTCAGGCCCAGCTTCCATTCACAGGACCCTCGTCCAGTGCGACCGCTCAGCAAGCCGAAACTTTGGTCCGGCTTGTGGTCCCACTTTTGAGACTGTACCAAGACATGACGTGTCCGTCATCTCGCAGCGCTTCGACCTGTGATACGTGCTTATCGGTTAGAAGGACATGTTTCTAACTTCCAGGGTCCGCACGCTACAAGTGATGAGCGCGAAGGTGTTTTGGGATATTCGAGACGAATTTATTCCTGGTAAGTAAGAGATATTGGCCTATTCATCAGAGGTCAGTGTGTTTCAATGGAACGATGCGTATTCTTGAGTGTTGCATACAGTGCTTTCTTCATGTAAAACTGCGAATTTCCGGTCACGAAGAAGGTCCTAGTCCTCACGAGAACATATGCCAAAGCTATTTAAGATATGTCAGACAACCTTCACATTCGCGCGGTTCATAGCCAGGGTGAAAGTTTCAACAGCGTACGTACGATCACTTCAATTTTCATTGATCAGACATCAGTCTTTCAGATTCGTAGCCAGGTCCCCAAACACTTTCACTGCCTTCTCCTTCAGTGCATCGTTTTTGAGGGAACTTTTTGGCTTCACAGGTCCCGCGTGGGCGGGTATGTTAGGGACTGACGGTTCGCTAGTGGCAGACATCTTTCTTTGTTTAGAACCACCGAGAGAAGTTACTCCTACGTCTTCCTGTGTTTTCTCGATGAGTACATCTGCGTGGGACCAGACCTCGTGCGAGTTTTTCTTCACCAGGGCCTTGAGCGTTGGATTTTCAGCGTTCTTGTTGACCTGAAGGTTGACCCGCCTATACATCTTTCCGTCCCTGATAAATGTTTCGCCGTAATCCAAGCGAAGCCCAATCTTTGCATCGTTATTCCCAGCTTGTGTCGGCGCAGCCCGGGTGCCTGGTGTTCCCGTGCCGGACACAATTTGTTCCATTCGGGATCGAGCCTGGAAAACCCAGTCCATCATTTTAAATAACTGCTCTTTCATGACGCGGCCCATGATGAACAGGAAACAATGTCAAGCCACAAGCACTTTCTGGCGAATAGTGTTGTTCCGTGCGTGAAATTAGCACACAGGAAGATTATTGTGGAGATGTAAGTCTGTCATCAAAACGACTAAGTGATTGTTAGCATCAACTTGTTTGAAAATGTCATGACTGGAACAAGCTAATTGGTATTCGAGTTCAGCTTACCTCTGCTATATCAGAAGCAACAAGATTTTGCCTAAGTTTGTCTCAGCTAGAGTCTCATATATAGACCTCAAGATGAGTCATATGCGGCCTTTCGGAATTCTTGAGTTACGCAGCCTTTATCAGGTGGAATGTAATGTCCGAGATGGCAGAGTAGTGACACGCAAATCCATATGAATATTACCGTGAGACTGGAACGGGCTTCGAGCTTATGCCATCTTAACCGGCGACAAGGCAACATATTGATGGGGCCTTCACTCTGCAAAGAGGCGCTATACACTTCCAAGTTCATTTCCAACACACAGGTGAATGTATGCAAGACCCTACCATCCAGTCATACCCCTGAACAAATCGAGACGCGGTACTGAAGCCATTTATTGAACATACAAATTTGATGATGGATATAGCTTTACGAACAATGGTCTCACTTAAGATTTGTGAAATCCTTCTCCTTCACGCGCAGGGTCGGTGAATCGCAAGGTTTGGGAATGGCACAATGAAGTGTCTATGACACTAGATCTAAAACAGGCCTAGCGTAAATCTCACTTCAATGTGCCCAAGCTTCACTAAATATTTGACATCCAAGACCATTCCACCTTTCTACATGCTGATGTATAAGGTAGTAGGAGCATGTGCAAGAAGGTCTCTGTTACATCCTTCCATTCACAGGACCTCGTATGCACGCTTCATATGTGCAAGGACAATGCTCAGGTGGATACACAGAACATTGTGCAGGTCAGCAGCCAATGAGGATCGTAGTAAGGACCTTGGCATTCAACTTCGGATTCCCAATAGCTCAAGTATATTAGGCTGGCAAGAGAATGAGTCTTTCTTTCATTTCACGCGTGGTCGCTTTGTTAGCAATGAGGAATTCGAGATGTCACAACGATGCGTACAATTCAACATGGACAAGCTGGCTCAGATTGCGGCTTCCACTGTTGACTCAAGACGTTGCGTTACAGTCGAAAAGTACCCAGACGGGCAATTCTCTAAAGTTTTTCTTATGACAATGGAAAACGGCAAGCAGGTGGTTGCCAAGGTGCCCAATCCAAACGCAGGACAAAGTAAATACACAACCGCAAGTGAAGTGGCGACAATGGAATTTGTAATATTTCAGAACTTACTCGACCAACATTGCTGATTCTCAACAGGCACGCGACGTTCTCGACACTCCAGTGCCCAAAGTTTACGCCTGGAGCGCGAATGCCCAGGACAACACCGTGGGGGCTGAGTACATCATAATGCAAAAGGCCCCCGGCATCCAACTTGAGCACGCATGGTCCAAGATGGATTTAGAAGACCGATTGGAGGTCGTCAAACAAACCGTACGCTACCAAAGTAAATGGATGTCAGCCTCGTTCAAGCAATTTGGAAGTCTTTACTATGCCGAGGACGTGACCAGGCACGACCAGAATCCACTCTACTCCGATGAACATGGCACGCCTATACAGAATCGAAGATTTGCTGTAGGTCCCTCGACAGGTCGAGAGTATTATGATGCCGGCAGAGCGTCAATCCATTATGATAGGGGCCCATGTATGTAAGCCAGTGACCTGAGGTTGGCCATCGTGCGGCTAATGCTCAGCTTACAGGGGACTCAGTGGAAGACTATCTGGCAGCTATCGGCAATCGAGAGATCACATGTGTGAAAGATATGACTCAACTACCAAAGTCACCGATCACCCTTCGTGGACCAGGTACGTACATGACGTGTAAAGGAAAAAAGCTGAGAGCCATGCAATCGTATCTTACCATTGCTAAATACCTGGTGCCGAGTGATCGGTCGATTGCATCGGCATGTCTGTGGCACCCAGATCTTCATCAAGAGAATATATTCGTCAACCCAGAGAATCCCCGCGAAATCGTTGCAATCATCGACTGGCAGTCAACTGAGCTAGCGCCATTATTCAACCAAGTTCGCCCGCCATATTTCCTAGACTACAACGGACCACCCACACATGGACTTGAAAGACCAGAGCTCCCAGACGACTATGATGAACTCGACGACGCATCACAAACAATAGCCATGTCCGTGTACCTAAGCCAAATGCTCGCGACTATGTACAGGTTGCTTTTGCGGAATAAGGCGCCGCTCCTTTTCCACACTTGGGAATTCCAACAAACCACAAGTTTCGAGCTTCTACTGCTTGCGCAGAGGCTGCTCATTGATGGCGAAGCACAATACATGGCCTCCATCCTCGCGCTCGAGGACACTTGGTTGGATCTTCCTGGCGTCGTGGCCCAGGGTTCTCCGCCTTATCCATTCCACTTCTCTCCGGCAGAGAGGACCGAGATAGAGGCTGATGAGAAAAGAGCGGCTGAAGGCATGAACCTCATGAGTAGTGTAAGAGACAGCATAGGCAGAGATTTGTTTCCAGAAAGAGGTATGGTACCCGTGGATCGATATGATGAAGCCAAAAATGCCTTGAATCAAATCAAGGATCAGGTCCTCGATCTGTACGCTCGAGATGAGCATGAGCGGAAATTGTGGAAGGAGAATTGGCCGTTTGACGATTGATTCTTGGTCACTAAGCCTTCCCTACACCGTGATATCACTCCACGCAAAATATCAATAACATCCACAGATTCTCCTCACTCGAGCGTTTTCAAGGGTGCTAGCTTGCTTAGCCATGCAAGAGGACTTTCCGGATACTGTGCTGTTCGCTACATACCTGGTCGATTACGACTGTTCTAAATCGATGTTCCACCAAGCCAGACTCGAACCTAGGTCCCATTCTGACGTTCCACGCGTAGCCAATTATACTAACACATCGACGCATCCTGTCAGTATCCCCCGGGGTTTCGTCCCAGTGTATATCAAGTGCTTCTTCTCGATAAAGGAAAGGGCACCTGGGCACCTATCTCTTCGGCCTGCCCGATACAGATACATCTACTCAATTAGGATATCCTCCAACAGCTCTCGCCGCAAAGAAGTTGTCGATGCTTCATACGAAATCCTACGGATGCTGTACAGCTCACGGGTTACTCGGAACAAACGCAGCCGGCGAAGAAGCGAAGGAGATTGTAATGACGCCTCATGCAAAAGTCGCCTACCTTCTCCACCATCCGAGCATCACCATTCGAAGCGGCTGATTAGAACATGTTTTCAATCAACCTCAAACGTAAACGAGCCACTTTCATAGTGTGAGGTCACAGACACCTTGTTAGAATCAGAGATCGAACTGAATGCAGGATTGGGAGGCGGACAACAAATTAGGCCAAGGTCGCCGTCCGACCTTGTCGAACGCGAGGGATTACTTATTTCATGAGTTCAGTATGGGAAGACAATTTACCCCAAGGCTAGTAATCGCTTGATTGAATTTACAAGGCTACGTTGTACAGGATGTTATTTACCGTGCAACCTATCTTATCGACCTATCGAAACGTCAAAAAGATCAGCGCGTAGCCTAGCCTCGGCCAAGGGTCTCCCAGCCGAGACATGATAGAATAAGCCAATCAACAAAGGGCTGAATGCGCTGACCCACCCATGGCTGACGCGTTCTAGCGTCCTTTCCCCTGCCAAGCATAAGACGCTAGGTAAAGCAAAGTATTTCTGTGCGCATCCTGAAGGCTGTGTTGCATCCTCCGCGCCCCGTGAGTTGACGACGACTGCTGCCATTCATATCTGTCTTTACGGCTTCCATCCTTCACGCGTTCTTATCAACATTCATTTCACTTTGTCGACCGCTTTTACTCGTTGTCAAGAGCTTTTCTCGTTGCAAGCTTAGGCGCCGCCTTGTGTGACCTTTCATTCAGTCGGCATTTGGCGAGATCTCGATTTCATAAGCAAGGCTTCTTCCTCACAGTCTGGAGGATAGCAGTGATATTCTGGAACGATGATACCATTATCGAGCCTCCTGGGCGCTGCATGTCTCTTCGGTATGTCACCTCCCCAGTCCCGCTTGCCTTTACACGAGCGGAACGAGCTGATCCTCTCATCCAGGCTTCTCCACCGCACAACTCCTCAAATATAGTCCGGACTCACATAAAGGCATCTCATACACATTCGCCGAGGCCCCTGTGAACAGCACTGGTGGTGAATCCGACATCTTCCTACAGATCCAAGGTCCATCAAACTCGTCATGGATCGCACTTGGGCAAGGCGACCAGATGAAGGGCGCTCAGATGTTCATCATCTACGCCAACGCAGCAAACAACAATGTCACACTGTCGCCTCGACTAGGACATGGCCACGAGGAACCAGAGGAGGAGCGCGAATCCGGCGCCTCTCTGCTCGCAGGATCCGGCATCCAAAACGGGCAAATGACAGCCAACATCCTCTGCAAGAATTGCTACAGCTGGAAGGGAGGATCGATGAACCTTACGGGAGAAGGACAGCGTTGGATATGGGCGACCAGGACCGGCCAGCCGATCAAATCGGACTCGCAACACGCCGACCTCCAGCAGCACGACGACGGCGCGTTCGCAAGCTTCGGTATCGATCTCAACACCATCAAAGCAGGCAACACGACCAATCCATTCTTGGACCTTACCAACGTCAAGGCTGTTGACGGTGGGGCGGGCGCTGGTTACGATGGCGCCGCCATACCTGTCCATGGATTCATCATGTGCGCCGCCTTCATCGGCGGCTACCCCCTCGGTGCCTTCTTGATCCGCCTTGCATCGTTCCGCGGCCTGATCTGGATCCACGCCGGCGTGCAAATCCTCACCTACTTGGGCACCATTCTCGGACTCGGATTGGGAGTGTACATCGCCAACAAGGGCGCCGGTGATGTAAGTTTTACCGTCCCCTATCAATACCTCAGCGCAGACCGACTGACCACCTCCAGATCGGCGAGTTCCACCCCGTCTTCGGCATCATCATAGTCGTCCTCCTAGTCTTCCAACCCATCCTCGGCTACGTCCATCACCTCCAATACAAACGCCACCAATCCGCCAACCTCTACACCCACACTCACATCTGGTTTGGCCGCGTCCTCGTTACCGCCGGACTGATAAACGGTCTACTAGGCTGTCTCCTGGCTGGAAAAGGCGCAGGCGTCATAGCGGCATATTGCATCATCGCCGGCGCTGTGTGGGTGTTGTGGATCGCGGTTGTGATTTTCGCAGCGAGGAGAAGGAAGGTGTCGAGTAAATCCAACAACGACATTCGGATGGCGGCGTTGGTGGATGAGCGGGATGGGCGGGAGGGGGGGATGTATGGCGGTTCTTAGACTGTTCACTTTGTGCTCGAATGTTGGAAGATTTGGCTGGGGACCCTCATTCATTATATCATGTGACTCGCATCGAGGGGTTGGATATATTGGGATGCACGGGCGCTGACATTGTAGCATGCTATAGATTCTGGCGTTCGGCGTCTTTTTTTTGAAAATAATGACGATATGTATCGATGAAATACGCTACCATACAAACCACTGAACACACGTCCTAAACCCTACGTCATCCAAATGCAGAAAAACCTGCCGAGGGTCATACCAAAACCTCGTGCATGGTATACCTGCTAGGTAGATATCTTATGAAGTACTAAGTAGGAGCGGTAGCGACTAGCAGTGTGGGGGCGCCGGTTATGCTATGTGGCTATTTTGTAGACCATATGTGTCCTCCCCAAACGGTCCACCAGTCCTACACCTACGAATCCCTGATCCGCAACGCTAAAACCAAACATTAGCAATACCCCCCCTCCCATTGGCTCACACCTCGGCCGACTAGTACTACTACGTAGGGAGTAAACATAGCTGTGTCATCGACATTTTCTACGATCGACATTTCAAGATTTATGGTATGCATGCGGCAGAGATATAAAACTCCCCTTCAATCCCCCGTAAATCCTTTTGGAAAATTACAAGATCGATCGGTTTGTAGAATTTTCTCTACACTGCATTGAAGCGAAAGGTGCTACGCGTTTTGGTTTTATAGGACATTGCATTGCATTGCATGTTGTATGAAAAAGGGCAGAACAGCTATTCCAACCGTTAGCTGGAGCGTTACTGCCACAAAAGGCCGAGGAATTTTCTGTGATTCAAGTAGATACAAGAGCACACTTTCGACGCGAAAAGAAAAACCCGAAACGCTCCCGATAGGACGATGGCTGAGCCCCGTGTCGAAGTCGCCCGCCCCAGCGTCAAACGCGCGCAATCGTCTCGCCTGCGGCCGCCGCACAAGGAGGTACATTCCGACCACGGCGAGATCGTCCGGGATATCATCATCGGCTATGCGGACGGGCTGACTGTGCCTTTTGCGCTGACGGCCGGATTATCATCGTGAGTCCACGAATCCTAGCTAGAATTCTTCTCGGTTCCATACTGATATATAGACCGATAGACTCGGCTCCTCCAAACTCGTCATCATCGGCGGCCTGGCCGAACTCTTCAGCGGCGCCATCTCCATGGGCCTGGGCGCCTATCTCGCCGCCGTCACGGACCGCGATCATTTCTTCTCGGAGGAGAAGCGGGAGCGGGAGGAGGTGTTGCAGAAGCCCGAAGCGGAGAAGGAAGAGTGTCGCGAGATTTTGGAAAAGTATGGGGTTGGGAGGGAGGCGTCGGCGCTGGTGGTTAGGGATCTGTGTGTGGATCATGAGAAGTGGGTGCAGTTTATGATGGATTTCGAACTTAAGTTGGATAAGCCGAATGTGAGCCGGGCGTGGATTAGTGCGGCGACGATGGGGGCTGCGTATTTTATTGGTATGATGGTCCTCTTTTTTTCTGCTGGGATGTTTTGCTTGGAGATACTCGAGTGAGATTGGTGGCTGACGTTGACCTTTTCAGGGGGCTTGATCCCAATGATACCATATTTTGCGATGCCGAACGTCACCCATGCTCTCTTCGTTTCGATCGGCATAACAGTCGTCATCCTTCTCGTTTTCGGCTACCTCAAGAATTGGGTCACGGTCCGGACGAAGCGGAGTGCGGTGTATGGAGCGATTCAAACGCTTTGTATTGGTGCGTTGGCAGCTGGCGCGAGTTATGGTATTGTGAAGGCGATTGATAGCACGAATAAGTCGGGCAAGCCGGTCGCTTGAAGGGTGCATGAGTGGTGATGGAAGTTGGACATGAGGAGCGCTAATTTTGGCCTGGCGCAACGTATAGAGTAGATACCCATATGCAGTCCTAAAATTCATTACGCAGTCCTTCCACTCTCTGGTCTGTAGAGGACTCAAGTTGACACCTGGCACCGCCTTGTTCTTAGTGTGCGCATAGTTATAAAATTATAAAATACGAGAGCAGTGCTCCGGCATGGTCATCCTCGTCGTTGTCTTGACTACAAATGCATGGTGGGCTCCAAGCGCTGAGAGCCCTTGGCAGTTGAGTCATCCTGATTCCGAGACCCTTTCTGTCAGAATACGTCAGCCGGTTGGAGCAGGCCAGCTTCGAAGATCTATGGCGCACTAGGCATGGCAATGGCTGGAAAGTTGTTGGGAGTCTGGGGAGTAACAATTCAGTCCACGGCAACACACACGTGGCACCACTCGACGAATATAGGCAATCGACTCACGAGCCTATCAAACAGCGTCAGTTTTGGGCGGCTGCCATTCTAGAGATAGCTATCAATGCTAACTTCATTAAGATAGTATGCAAACACATTGAGAAATATTGGCCCCTCGTGGTCGTCGTGTACTCCTGGGCGAAGAGCTTGGCGTCCAATGATCTAGATGACATCTTCGACTGAGAAAATAGAGTCTGGGGTGAGGCATTCGCTTGATGGCTAGACGTCGTTCTCGTCTCTTTGCACAGTTACTGCGGAGTCAGAGCTCAGCGCGTCAGCGGAACCTATGTAGTCGTCAGATGGTGACATTTGTGAATGAGAAGGGCAAACCATCATGTGCCACTCACCTCTGGAGCCAAAAGTACAATCCTACGCCGAGCAATATAACCGCCACGGCGAAGATCTGTGCCCATGCTATCAGCCCTTTCATCACCAAGCCCTTGAAGAAGTCCTCCGTAGCTTTTGCATCGTTGATGCGTGGAAACGGCACGTCCGGAATCGGCTTTCCGAGAGCTTTGCACAGCGGTTCCCAGCCATCCTTGACCTCCACAATATGCAACTTCCCCTTTGGCACCACGCGCTGCAGATATTCCATATGATAATCGTATGTCCGTCTCACACACGTCGTGTTCCCTTCTTGATAGTACAGCTCTCTATACCTACCCTGGCCCATCGCCTCAACATACGTCGTCCAATGACGCAGCGCCGGCAGCGGCCAGAATACCAATCCCAAGAACCCCATATTCGCGTTCCTGATCACGGGTTCCATGCTTCGCCACCAATCGTCAGCATCTCGCACGGTACAGATCACCGTGGCGTTTGGATACAATTCCATAAGCTCCTGCACGAAGTGGATGGTGGGTGAATCAGTGCAGGCGACGTAGCCTATCAGTTGCTCCTTGAGCCCGTCTTTGACAATCTTCTCGTCTTGAGCGGTTTGGATGGGGGTATGGCGCATGATATCGATCCAGCGTTTGAGATGCGATTCTCCGCCCGTGAACAGGGCTTGCCCACCATGGTAGACGGGACCTTGGAGAAGGATCTCTAGAGCGGCGCTGAATGAGTTTGTGCCAGTGCGCGACATGCCGCAGCCGATGACCTGAAGCTCATACTTGGGATCAGGACGGAATTGGGATTGGTGTTGGCCCATGGTTGGTGGATGAAATCTGTGAAACGTGGAGACGGAAAAGACTCCAGCTCAATATTCTGAGGAAGAGCTTGTGTATGATTGTGTGGGTATAGCTTTGCACGTTGAGGGGACTAGCTTTGGAGAATATCCAAGTGAACAGCAGTCTGTAGGCATCCAAGACCAGGCAAGAAAATTGATATAAGTGGAATATTTGACGAGGGACAGTGAGATCTGTGACATCATCGGGTAGGAGTAGTGAAGCAGCGAAGATTTGACAGTAGCATTCACTACTCAAGTGGAAGATTCATTTCACCTCAAAGTGTCTCTAGGCATTTCACTTTGCCAGACCTCAGATTCCGATCTTTGGACAGTGTAAGTAGTGTACCAATGAAAATGACGAGACTCATTAACGCAAGGTTGTCGTGAAGATGGTGCGGGCAGCTGCATTCATTATATGTGTTAGCCAATTGGTGGTACTCGGTTGAGTGAGCCATTCGATGAGTGACAGGTGATGTCAAGGTTAACTTCGACAAGGCCACTCTTGACCGACCAACCAAGCCTTACCCAGCTCAACGATATGCACAAATGCATCACATAGAAGGATAGGTACAGGAGCAGATGAGTGCATATATCAGGCAATGTGAATGCACGTGACTGTGCCAAGACATGCAGGCGCCATCAAGCCGGCCGCTAAGCTCCTTCAGGCTAGAAATGCCTACCTTAGCGGCGGGATGTGGTTCCTCAGGACGGTCTATAGGCGGTAGCAAGTTGGAAACGGTAATTATCACGGTAAATTGAAATTTCACGTATTATATCATAGACGTTGATTTAAATTACGGTATCTAATTCCTAGCCGTCGGCGTATAATAGTAAATATAGTACGTCACTAGTTTTATTACGTCTTAAGAATAATATTATACGTGATAGTAAACGCTCGTGATACTGCTAAGACTGCCAAGCCCTCTCCTCGGAAGTATAGGTTTCGGTATTTAACCAACGCTGTACAGATTCTGGTATTAAAATCAGTCGATTCAGCCGATTTTCTCGCGGGGGTGACGCGCCAGGCTACAGGGGTTAGCATGCGTGGGTGAAGGGTGCAGGGTGCAGGGTGCATAGCGTAGGCATGCTAGATAGGCTATTGACGCGGGGGCGTTTTATATTTTAACGCTAAAAATAAGGTTTTATAGATATCGATGATTAAGAAACTCGTTATAGGAAATCGATACCGCTACCTAATAAGACGTATTAGAAATGAGACTCGTTTTCGGCGGTGTTAATAGTTTTTAACGTCACTTATCGGTAACGGTAACTGGACGGTTCTGCTACAGTCCTGAGGAACCACATCCCGCCGCTAAGGTAGTATACAATACAACATATTTCTTCCGAATTGAGTCCGGCACTTCTCACAGTCTTTCCTAAGCCATTTCGGTCGAACAATCAAAGCACACATATGCGCCCCGGTATCTGCCGCGGAGTGCCAGCCATTCCTTATAGTACGTATCTGAAAGTATTCGTATCATCACTATGTCCATTACTGTTGCATGGTCGGAAGTTTTCGCTGACAGGATCGCTATGAATTGCTATTTCCGAACCATCGCAAACGATATCCTTGATGTAAATTAATTAATTCCGTCCCACTCGTATCTGCATCCCGGGGATCATCAGGCGACATAGTCGACACCCTCGTGGTGTATCTATCACCTCTCCCAAACCTGTTTTGCCAATTCGACATCTTCCTCACTGCTTTCCAATACCATTTCCAATTTGACTCGCCGTCATCGCGCTGGACGAAAACCCTCAGCGCGTCAGAATACATGAACCATACGCAGAAAGGAACAACAAGCAATTCGATAGCAATCCCCGAGAAAATGAAAGCAGGATAGTCAACATTCAGACGATGCCTAAGTATCTCGTCGATATTGGGTTGTTGCGGCAACACAAGCCCAGCAGTGTCTGACATCCAGCATGAGCATTTGTTCAGGGAGCCGAGGATGGTGAAGAGAGTGAACATAATGGTAACAAGCGTCGCTGCTAGATCTTTGATGTACATGACCGTAAATAAGCGTGTCCGTTTTTCGTGCTCCCACCAAGGGAATATCCACAAGATTTTTTTTTCCGTTTTATTACTCTGGGAAATGAGGTGATCGAGGACGAAATCTAGCTGCGCGCTGATAACCCAGGGGAGGAAGACAGTCAACACTTGGACGTGTACACGGCAGTTCCAGCCTTCTGGTGGTACGCGGCCTGGGGTCAGAGTCCCAGCAAGGGTGGGGATGAGCACGATGAGGTATGGTGCAGCTTTTTGGTAGTTCCACCATTTCTTGAAATAATTTTGTTTTTGGGTACGATCTCTACTGAAGGGTGCTTCGGTCGATGGTTGAGAGGGAGCCGTCAATGTCTCGCTTTGCTCATTGCCGACTGTTTCGCGAATGGGCGTTGGCGGATATGGCGCAGGTTCAGGGTTCTGACTTCCAGCTGATGCTGGATTGGATGACGAGCTTTGAGCACTGTTCACTGGTTCTCCAGAGCTTTCGGTATACCAATGCAATGGCCGCCAGGAGTAAAGACCGCCCTTGAAAACCCTATCCCAATCACTACCGACAAATGCTCTCAACTGGTTCCGCTCCTCTTCAAGCCCTTCGAAGTCATCTTGAAGGTCTCCATGGAAACGTTCGAGAATGCGACGAATTCTGACTTCCGTCTGAGAAACACCAATGACGGAGCCCAGAAATACAGCCGGAATGACCCAGAAAAAGAGAGCCGAGAACGCAATACTGTGAATTTCGAGGTTTATGAAGATTGTCGTGTTGCAATTGTCTAAATTGACAGCATCCCTTGTTCTCACAAGTGCTACTACGACCAGACCGATGAAGAACGACAAAGCAACTACAACGGGAAGATATTTGGTTGCTCTATCTGCTGCAAGAGCCTCTGCGGTTTTGAGAACGTGTCCGATAAAACTATCGTCTTCATCCCCAACGCTTTCCAGTAAACATCGGCTATACCAGAATTAGTATTGGGTATGTTATGGACGAAGGTAACGTACATCACTCTTACAGAATCATCACCTTTACCCCACTCATCATACGCATCAGATAGAAGTGCGACCGCTTTCCAACGCCTATCCTGTTCCAGCAGTTCTTCTAGGCTTTGCCTCTTAAACGGATCCTGTGTCGCGAACAACATCTCCGTCTCTTTCCATCTCTCAGCTCGACTTTGACATTTCGACAGCTTTAAAAGGAGATTTTTGATCGTATCAATTGGATCTCCAAGCAGATGCGCCATCACAAAGAACTGCGACAAGAGCCCAAGGGGTGGACGCGGGAATGTCGCCAGCAGCTGTAGGAGCGGAAATTTCCAGGTAGTAAGGCGCGTCCAGCTGACAGAGCTTTGATAGTAATTGAAGTCGGAACCAGCGATGTGCTCGCATGCATGTTTAGTCAAAGCAGGGAGACTAGTGCCATTAACAGCCTTGAAAAGTCGTGGATCAGTGGGACACCGTTCGTGGATGCGCTGCGTGAAGTTCCAGATGCTGGGGAATTCGAAATGTAGCTTGCTCGTACATCCTTCAGCCCAGGGATGAGAGCAATCGACTGTGGTGTTGCTTGGCACCTTGCCACAGTCAACGGGGAGCGCAGACATGATGTTACGGCCTCGTTCTTGGCCCAATGATGTTTGTATCGGAACAATGGCGTTGCATGTAGGCAGTGAAGGAAAGAAGAAATGATGGTTGGAGGGAGGAGAAAGCGCAGAAGTCCGTCCGTTTTCCTGACACCCTCTCTCCGTCCTGCTGAGTGCCTGCCAACTCCCATCGTACTGGATTCCAAAAAGGCTGAGATGGCGTTCTACAAGCTCCTTACTGATCCAATGGTGCAGGTCACATCTGATCACAACGCGCCAGCCATAGCGCTAAAGCTGCCATTCGTTGATCACAGCACGTTAGCCTTGCTCACGGCGTCGCAATCGGCAATATCTATACTCACTCTGTTATCAATAATTCATGAGCCGGTAAGAAGTCACATCTCCACCGTTCGCTTCATTACCCTGGTATTATTTAGTAGCTACATTACTATAGTTACTTAGAATTGACGGTATTACGGTAAATTACAAGGATACCACATTATCCTAGAATATTCCATGTTTCAAAAATACTACACCGGTGTGGTGTGCCGGAAAGGGTGGTATTTTTGTAATTTGCCGTTTTATAGCTATTACCTTTTAGGAATAAGATCTAGCCCCATCCATACTAGCGTCTTGGTATGGACTGAGTTTTCCACCTTGTCCTACATCACGGTCCGAGGAATGTCAGTAAGAATAGGGACAAATTCGGTACCAAGCCTTCAGTGAACTAAGATGAGTTGCGCATGTCAATATCTTCTTACCTATCTTCCGCCTTGGAGCTTGTAGCGCTTCATATGTCTCTTATCGCCAACATGGCTAACCATCCTTGCCAGGCCATCAGCCGGGCGTTGCCCACCACCAGCTTTCGGACAAAATTGCGGATCCGCAGCCTTCCCATCAGCAACCACAGCCGAAACGCTCATCTTGATGTAATCTGCGAACTGGGCTCCATATCGAATGTAGAAGGATTTGTTTGTGTCGTAGATGTCGCTTACGGTTAGAGGATTCCCGTTGTCGGCTTTGGCACCAGCTGGAGCCTTGATTTGCAAGCGCAAGCCCATGTGCTTGGTGATGTCGCCTCTCTGCCAGTTGTACCAATTCGGAGGGACCGGGACAAGGTTGGACTGGTCCTTCTTACCGCTTCGGTCAAGCTGCAAACCTGAGAAGTCTACGTGGTTCATGTACAAAGCTATCGGGTTGGCCACTGAAACGTTTTGACCACCTCTAGCAACGTTGTTGATCCCGATGCCAATCTACGTGGTTTTCAGTTCGCAATACTTGTATATGGTGATAGGAGACTTACTGCAGGGTCGGAATTACGTCCCGCACTGCCATATTGCGAGCACAAAATCAGCTGGGCTTCGTTGGTCACCGTGTTGCCGTTTGGGGCTTTTCGGATGACAGTTGCCTGCCCTGCAATGTCAATTTCAGCGGATAGCGTATTGTTCCGCTGAATAAGATGGGCAATAGACCCAGTGTCTGTCGAATTGTTCCATCGGTTATTTGGATTATACACTGCAGCCTTGGGATCGGGAACGTCGTTGACTAGGTAGAGATCTGACTCTCGCATCTGGCCGGCGAAGTCTGGGTTCAAAGATTTATAGAGCTCCCAAAGATTATCCGGCTGGCGATTGGCCAGGAATTGCCAGTACTGAACGATCAATTACGCTCGAAGGATTTGGATGCAGAGACAATCTTACCTCGGGACCCTCGCAAGTGAAAGTGGCAATGACCACATTACCATCTTCGTCGCGAGCTACAGACCATTCCAGATATTCATCTTGGTAGTCCCTGCTTCCGTCTGCGATCAGCCACCGCTGTGGTACCTTCTGAGTCTTCTTGGTCACCTGCAAATCTGTCATTAGTGTGATATATTACGACCAGGGGTCAATGTCTTACAAGGTTCGGAAATGCTGTCCATGTGATAGGTACTGGAGTTTGATCAACGTCGAAAGGAGTGACAGTCCCATCAAAGAACTGTAACAGCTGAGTACGTATGATTCCATTAGGACCTTCAAGCGGGGATTTGCCGGTTTCCGGATCCACGGCATGAATCTCGCTTTGGATCCAATGTGCAATGTACAGCTTGGACCATTCTTGTCTGTTCTCAACGGTCAAATCAGAAAGATTACCTGGTGGGCTGTAAGCGTCCAGCGTCTTTATGGAAAGGGGACTCATTGCTGTTGATGAATGGCGCGTATATATTCAGGCTATGAGAGGACTAAAAATGGTGTTGGAAATATCATCGAAGACGCAGGAAATCCGCGGTTTCCATTGTTGCCTTTATGCTTGGGAGCTGCAGAAACGGTTGGCACCAACCACACCTTTCCAGGTCATAAGGGCAGTTGCTCAAAAGCTAGCTCCTTTTGATGGTCACCTGCATCGTTCGATCTACATTAGTAACGCTCGTGCCCAGCCATACATATTGAGTAGCCCATAGAGGAACACTGTGGCTGGCTGAAGAAGTGCATATTGGTGTAAAAGACGAGCAAGTCAACACACATGGATTGTCTCAGGCATGAATGGTGGACCACTATCGCCCATCTTCGGCTACCGATACGGCAGTGCTTTTAGTGCTTATGAACCGATCAAAGAGGTCTCGAATTAGTCACGATTTCCGGGAGCAACCAAGTGTTCGGATATGTTGCATAAATCAGGACCGAGCCGATTCTTCTAGGCAAGCTCGGTGCATCTATCTCCTTTGGCTGACTTATCACTATGATGCTGCAGGACAGAGGCGTAAGAATCATTTCTGACGTTATGGCCTGCGAGATGAAATGTTCCCCAGCCTGGCTGGGATTTCCTTTACATGGCCAGTCCAATAACAATTTGTTCGGATTACGCATTGTCTTCTGTGTATTACGGACTCTTCTTAATCACAAAGTTTTCATATTCTCCAATGCACAGGAATTGATGCATTCGTGGTTGCTGTTGGCGTCCCACGCTAGTCAAGCCTAGCTGGATCGATACCCCTTTAGTTCTAGTCGAAGCGACCTTTTTCAAACTTCCAATGTCTTAGTGCGGTTTTGGGTCTGTCCATGGCTGGCTGACAATCACGATTTTGGTTCTATTGTAGCTTCATCAGGTTCGAACATATCAGCTGAACATGCTACAGCATAGCTGGATTCATCATGGTTTGCTCATTGCCAATATCCTCAACGCTAAATCCTGCATGACCCCGCTTTCAGCTTCTGAAGTCCACGGTGGCCTGACAGTACATTTCACACCTCTAGAAGAGCATGAGCTTCATTGATTACATGTCTAAGCGAGATGTGACGAGAATTAACTCGCGCATGAATATGGTCCTCACGAAATTGGAAAGCGGTGTCGAATCAACCCGTCTATATCATGGGCTAAGCCATTCGATGTTGAACTTTGACGGTGGCATCGTTGCTCTTATAAAACACTCGGTTTCCTTCTAGCATTTAATGCATGCAAGAAAGTTTTAATAACTTCCCCTCAATGCTCAATGCTTAGCAAGGATTCTAAAAAGCTCTTTAATGGATCCATCACTGTGGCGTCGTACCTTCACTCGCGGCACGCAGGCCGATGGTACCCCAGTACCCGACATTGACAGAATAGCTGACGAGGCCTTTGTGAAAATCAAGTTCAAGGACAAATTCGGCATTTGGTTAACTCAAGGAAACAATAAGCTTATTGGTTCTGTTGACGGGCTTTTGTCCACATTCTTCAGTATGCATTTTGGGACGCTGTACGCCTGAGCAAACTAACAAAATTAGATGACTCTGCCAATTTTCAATTGCAGACCTATATTGTAGGTGATGGCACGTACGTCCCCAAAAAGAACCAAGGATCCTGGTACAATTCTCACTTGCGCTTGCTGTCCGTTGTGACACCGCCTACTCCAGGTACTGTGTCAAACTTTACTGGTCTGCCTTGGCTTTTCTTCATAGTCGGGTCCAACGACTTAGCCAGCGAGACAAGATTCCTTCAGGTAGCCAGTTGGGACTCTACTACCTTTCGCTTCTACCAGGTGAGTCCGCATATTTGAAGCCTAGAGTATATTTTTAACAGATTACAGCGAGATGCAATCATTGACAAGGACACCAGTGGCTGGATATACCACGGAGAGTCCATGGACGCATTTGGCGATACTGACGAATATCTGGGACCGTTCAATGGCCATGTAAACGGAGCATGTATCATGAAAGAAATTCATCAGTAGGCGCCAAGCCAAGTGCATGTTGCAATATACTTGAGTTCCCACTGACGAGTACTCAGACCGTGGATACATTGACTGTCGCCTACAGATAACTTGTTTAATTGTTTTTCCCAAGCGAATATCACAGCTTTCAAGAATGCGCCTTATCTCACGAAGCCGGATCAACCAACCCTACTAATGGGGGCTACAGTCCTGACGGCAGACAACTTGGAGCCTCTCATAATTTCTGGTCTGCAAGCCTGGTTCAAAGAAAGGCAGATCAGCGATTTCAATAGTGCAGGTGGTCAGCTTGTACCTCAACCGAAGAACATACAGCGTTGGGTGTCGCACTTGCTCTTGACAACAACTATCAACATCGCTGGACCCAGAAATCAAGATTCCACCATACCGCCAGATCATTTCTTTGACAATGAGCTTCTCATATTACAACCGGTATTTACATTGACCGTAAGTCGCACCATACAAGAGCTACTCAATGCTCATTACCTTAAAGGATAATATCGAGATTCCTACCTTCACTTTCGATAGCAATATGTACCAGACGGCAAGTACTGAATTGGGATTATGCATCCTGCAAGAAATTCCTGTGGGCAACCCAGTTCCACCAGAAGCGATCACACTCCCAATACAGACGCTTGGGGGAGGTAAAGAGACTGACGAAGGTGATGTTGTCCATTTCGTCATTGCTGCTGAGGGCGAAGGTGTTTGCTTTACAATACTGCAGTCATCAATTGAAGACAGTTATGGTGCGGCCGCTATCCAGAAGCTCAGGGCGGGAAACAGCACTGTTCAGGTCTTCTCGGAAGCAACGGTCAATGCTCTATTCATGGTCGATTTCTGGAATCCGATCTATTCATGGCGGCGTGGCAGGCTTATGCAATATGTTCCAACTTCAACGACCTTGAATGGGACAATTTACGACCTAGAGTCAACTTTCATCAGTGTCGTCAAAGCCAGTCATGCGTTCAAAGATCCTGGAAGCCCCGAGTATGAATTTATACAACTACTTGGAACACCGGTGGAGACACATCGAAAACGGATCAAGGCTTACATAAGAAACGTTAGCAAACAGCTCACAACTTACAAGGGACTGCTTGACTGCATGAAGTTGGCCGAATCACGGCGGAGGATTTACAGACCCCTACCACTGGACGAATTTGGTGCCACACTGCCATATGCCCGGAATCTTGGCCCAGATTTGCCCATGTACGAAATGACAGAAGCAGGAACAATACAGCCGATGCCTTTCGAGGGGGTTACTTTTCTGCAGTCTTGGATAGGCAGTCTGGCCGGCTACGACCCTCATCTGTTGGAAGAGAGCATCGTGGAAAGATGCGTTGTACATCCATCCTCTTTGCCTCGGCCCGCTAACCTGCCGTTGCTCTGTCAGAATTCGCGATCTGCAGACGCTAGAGCCTAGGTCCAAAGCTGTCCTTTCATGAGACATAGAAATAAGGCGGGTGCCAAATCTGTACCCTCTGTCGCCACTCTGCCACTGCTAGATAGTTGAATGGAATACCGCTTTTTCCCTAAGTGACTTGGTCCAATTTAGGTGTATAGTTGGCAGAAGCCTAGATGCTTTGACTTGGGAAGCCAATATTCTACCTTTACTCATATCCTGATACTGGCAGTCATTGCAACAAGGTTAATGCTCTACCGTAGCTATGGGCCCCTAGATCTGTGACATCCTGCACGTAATCAACGAGACGCCGTGAGCATTCAGGGAAATTTGCGCTCACGGTTAATGCTTAATGTACACTCTGAAGTCTGAAGACGAATTCAGGTTAGACATCTAGTAAAATTTACGCTTAGGCGTGGTTAGTCTTACTAACCATAAAGGACTTAGCAGCCGGCTTGCCCGGCTTGGCACGTCTGAGGTTCTGGGGAAAGCTCGGGGAAACTATATATAGCTTCAGAGGAAAGTAATAGCACGTTGGAATGATAATGAGTTCCGATGAAGATGAAATGCTGGGCGGCGATATATTTCGGGAACCCGATGACTACTTCCAGCCCGAGAAGCCCGTGACTTATACCGAGCACACCCTTCTCTCAGGCCAGAAGCTGCGCTTGCGACTAGTCGGCCATAATCCTTTGTGGGTATCTGCGCAGATATTCTCTTTCATCCTTCTACCCATTCACTGACGACCCGTAATGACAGGGTCACTATCTTTGGAACGGTGGACAAGCACTATCCACCTATCTCCAACAGCACGCCCCACGACTAGTTCATGGCAAGACGGTCCTTGAACTTGGAGCTGGAGCTGGCCTTCCCAGTCTTGTAGCCGCTATTCTTGGTGCTCGGAAGGTTGTGGTCACCGACTACCCGGATGTGGATTTGATTGATAATCTGGCATACAATATTGATACGTGCTCGTTTCTGCCACAGCCGCCTACGACTATCGCAGCTACGGGGTACCTATGGGGCTTCCCAATTGAGCCGCTCATATCTCATCTAGCTGTTCCTTCCCAAAGGTTTGATACCTTGCTACTTGCCGACCTTCTCTTCAACCACCACTGCCACGAAGCTCTCATCTCTACTATTTCGGAGACACTCGCTCATCGGCCTCACGCCCGGGCTCTAGTCTTCTTCACGCCCTATAGACCTTGGCTATTGGAGAAAGATATGGCCTTTTTCGATCTGTGCAGAGAGAATGGCCTAACTGTACAGAAAGTGACGGAACAGGTTTTGGAGAAAGTGATGTTCGAAAATGATGAAGGGGAGGAGCTATTACGAAAGACCGTATTTGGGTATGAGTTGAGATGGACAGTCTCGGGAACGGTAGATGATATGTCAACAACTTTGAGGATACAGACAACGCCGTGAGAGCGAAAAGGACAATTCCGAGCATGATGTGAGATTAGTCAGCGTTTCAGTGTGAGGGGTGTCCGCTTCGATCAAACACACTAACACTGCCTAGGAAATTCGCTAGCTTCGCCAACCGAACGAAGTCATATACCGACCTGAGGCTGAGTGTGGGTTCCGTGGTTTCCAAACCTTCCGAGCCGTTGAATATGCTTGCCCGATCTTCCCTTCCCGTCCGCCCCAAAAATCAACAAACGCCCCAATCACCTCGTGGTCAAATCCTATGAACGTACTCCTTGTAAAGCTTTGACCCATAGGGTCAGCCGTCGATGTGTTTCGTCTTCGTCATCTATGATCGGGCTATGAGCAAATGGGCAACCAGAAGCACGACTTTCGTCGCGGTGAGGGGTTCTCTGCGGAGGCAATTCTAGGTGATTCCCGTCTACTAAGATGAGACGGCATGGTTACGGAACAAAGGGATCTCGGCGGCCGATGTGCTATATAGAAGTCGATAAGCAGGATCGCCTGGTACTTTGGTCTCGTCAATAAAACAAAATTCCACAACGTACCAGGCTCAAATTGAGAGCATCATGATGTCTTCTCTTTCTTTGACGTTGTTCCTAGCCTTTTTCATCCACATCAGATTATCGATGGCATTATCGAGTCCCCAAACAATTAATGAGTATATCGTTTACCCAACCAACGGTCTCGACCCTGCGACAAATACGACTCAAGCTGTGCTACAGAAACTTCAAAAAGATGCGCCGGTGGTACCATACGATTCATTGTATGACGGAGTGATCTATTGGTTGACCAATTGCACTGCGATCCAAGCGTTACATCTTGAGACCATTGCTGGGGTAGGTCTACTTGGTTGCTCAATCGTTCAGAGCACAGAGCATATCTGCAATATTCGGGGAAAGCTGGGATATTCATCGTTCAGAGCCATTATTGATGATCGAGCTAACGAGCCGTCAGGTCAAATCGGTAACTCTCAACCAAGTGGACGCCACTGATTTTGCAGCTGTACCTGTAGCCACTCCAAGAGCTGCGGACAAGAAGAGGCGACAGCAGTCTATGTCTTTCAGCACACAGACGTCAGCCCCGTCAGACTTGCGATTCGTGTCTCAACCAAGCCCTACAGCAGGTGCTACCCAACCAGGTGTCGATCAATTCCCAAATTATGTGTACGAAAGCCGTGCAGGGTCCGGGGTGTTTGTGTACCACGTCGAATTCGGTGTCAATACCGTCAACCCCGTGAGCACAGCTAGCCAGCAGATGTGAAGACTACAACGTTAACAGCGCCCAGGAATTTGCCCGTGACAAGGTAGAGTACTTGTCTACACCCCGAGCCCTAAACACCATCGCCCAAGGCCCCTTCGCCACCGAAATCACCACCTCCTTAAATCCAATACCCGGCCACTCAACCTGCGGCGCCTCCAAAATCACCGGCGCAACTTCCGGCACCGCCAAGAAAGCCACCCTCGTCGCCGTCCAGATGGCCGGCTACGTCGAGTCCGAAATCGCGTCAATCTTCGACTTCGTCCTCCGCGACATCCTGTCCAAACTGCGCCAGAAGAAAAGCGTCGTCTCCATTTCCTGGGGGCGACAGCTACTAGACCCCAAGAGGCCAACGCCTGACTGGGCCGCTGTGCAAATGCAGATCCGCCATCTGATCGAAAACGATGTTGTGGTCGTCTGCGCGGCTGGCAATGGCGCTGTGGTGACTCCTCACAATCCTGTCGCGCGTCCGTATATCGATACAGCGCCCGCGGTCTTTTCGCCCACCTTGCCGATTATCGTTGTGGGTGCGTGCGACAACTCAGGTACCAAGGCGGATTTCTCGCAAGGTGGGCTACTCACTGTGACGGTTTTGGCACCGGGGGTGGATGTGCAGTGTGCTGATCTCGCCATGGGGCTGACAACGATGAGCGGTACTTCTTTCTGTGAGTGCCACTCTTGAAATGTTGTGAAGGGAGCGAGGAGCTGACTACTGGGATACGTTTCTTAGCGGCGCCAATGGTTGCTGGGGTCGTTGCTGGCTTTTTGGCGCAGGATAAACCACCTTTTGTCACTGGAGGTGGGAAGACAGCCGCCAATACCAAGGCTTACCTGCTGCATCATGCGAATTGGGCACGTGTGGCTAAGAATCCTGGTATTTGGAATCTGGTCGATGAGATTGAGAATCCTTTGGTGATGGCCGCTTGATTCTGGGGAAGGTAACGTTTGGGGGAAAAATCTCATCATTGTATTTGGGATTTTAACATGCATGAATGGCAAGAGGTACTTGACCCATGAGCTGGGAATCGCCAGATTACCACATTCTTCAAGCAATCATCTATTTTATATCCATATTATCGACTCAACTTACCTTGATCAATCCAACCTACCCAGCCCACATCCTCGCTCTCCACCCATCCTCACCCCCCCAACCCATCTCTAACACATAACACATAACTCATAACACATGACACAAAACACAAAGCACCAATCCTCAATCCTCAATCCTCCCCCCCCCCCCCCTCAAATAACTTCCCCAACCTCGCATCCACCTGTCAACCCCAAACCTCCCACACATACATAACTCCCTAAAATCGTCAAAATCCGCGTCACATCACATGTCAACTGACCAACGAATGTCACGCCTGCCTCCGTTCAGCCGGGATCTAACATAAACATAGAAAATCTACCGAAACAGCCCGTCAACAACGAAAATCAGGCTCAGTCTCAAGCTTAAGATGGAGATGGATTCGAGATCGTAATCTCAGATGGACCAATGCGCAGTGCGCAGTATGCAGTATCAGTCCCGCAGGATGGTATGGTGTACCTACATCAACATGTTTACTGGTGAATCGATATCTACTTCTCTTCCTAGTTCATTGTATGAGGAAGTGAGCAATGCAGTTATGAAGCTCATGGGGTGTGGATGAGGGTAGGATGGCGTTTGTGGGGTTATGTGGGGTGTGGGGTTATTGAGGGGATTGGCGGGGTGGAGGGTTGGGAGAGGGAAGGGGATGGGGATGGGGGGTTTGGGGTACTGGGGTGTGAGATAGGGTGTGGGATATGAGGGTTAGGATAGGGATAGGGATGGGGATGGGGATGGATTAGTGTGGGGGGTTAGGTGTAGGTGGGATAGGGGGAGGAGATGGGGATAGGAGGGCTATGAGGGTTGGGAGGGGGATGGGTACGGGGATTCTTTTTCTCTATTAGATGCAATCAACATCCTATGACTCCCTTATTATACTTTCCTTTAGCATATATTGAAACCCGTATCAATGTTATTGCCGTAGTGTTAACAATCTTAGCGGATCGGTGTATCTACCTTACGTATTGTTATTGGGAGGATGTATAGACCGTAATACGAAAAGATGATATCCTATCCAATTGGAGCATGTTATATAGTTTGGAAGGGTACGTACTGCTGTTTACTGTAGGTATCGTAGACTATTGCGATAATGATTTTGGAGTTCCTGAGAGGTGGTCATCAGGGTATGGTTGGGATTCCGCTATTGGTGTTGATGGATTCTGAGGGATTGGCTGGATCTTGCAATTGATCAGGCGAGTTTCCGATTTTGTGGTGGTGTTTTGGCGTTGTGGTAGCCCTTTTTGTGTAGAGCTGCTTACGCAGTAAGTCTGTTTCTTTTTCTTTTTCTTTTCGATTCGATGTTGTGATGGTTAATTTGCACGATGGTGGGCCGTTCAGGCCTTCCAGGTAAAGCTGTTCGTGCGGTATGTCACGGAGGATCTTCTTAATGCTAGGTTCGATGCTTCAAGCTATGGATGGTACCGGTAGATACCTATAGCTGGCCATCAGCTGCAAGAAGCCTACCACTTGTTCGATGGAAAGGTTCATTGAATGAGTCAGAGCTCTTTAGGGAGTGGAAGAAGTTCAGGATGTATAGAGAGTGGATATATTGGTAAAGAACTTGTGAACCTGAACCCATTCCGAAAAAGGCCCTAATGTCAGTTCCATATCAGCAATGCAGTACCTCTCTGATAGTTTCCCCATTGTGCTCATCAAAAGGCGTCCATTGGATCCTTCTGTCCCTTCTCCACGTTCTCGAAGATCAACCACCCCGTCACCGGCTGCATGGTATCCAACCCGGTCTGTCCATTCTGTAACGGCTTTCCGCTACTCACACCCTTGATTCCTAGGGACCCAGCGACCATGGTGGTCTCGTATTTATGGCCATTGTCATCGACATGGACTGGCACCGATCCGAAACCTGGAGGGATTTGGTCGATATCTACTCTATGATAAAAGGCCCCATCGAGTGTCAGATAAGGATCTGACAGGCCATTCCAGTCCTGCTGTCGGTCTTTCTCTCCAGGGAACGCTGGTACAAAGGATGTCATGATATCCCGGTGAAAGTTCAGGTCGCGCGCCTCGTTCCGTTCACTAGGAGGTCCCTCATCTTGGTACAGTAATCTGCCCTCGACGTCCCAGAAGCAAAACGCCGTGATCCAGCCTGAGAGGTAGGTAGGACCGGATCCCATATTGTACTTATGTACAATCCTTTGCCAAAAATCCAACACCTCATCGGATTCGGGATCCTGGATCGATTCGAGGAATCTCTTCAAGACAGGCTTGAGCAAGTTGGACCAAGTGGTCGGCTCCTGGCCGTAATTTTCCAATTTCTCCAGGCGCAGAAGAATGTTCTCCCAGTCACCTTCCGTGCCCAGTAGAGTCACAGAGGGAAGCCCACAATCGCAGCCGCACGTGTATGAGAAATATTTCTGCAGCGTTCCCATCATGAGAATGGACGCGACGACACTGTCATCTCTGGTTGTCGTGGAAAACGCAGGTAGTATCCACCTGCGCAGTTCTGGGTCGACGACGTTTTTCTCAAGAAGTGCGCCCATTAGTTGAGCAAACAATCCGAAATCACTCAGATCCAGCATATCAATCCTCAAAGCCTTTTCACCGTCATGGGCGACAAACATACTGCGCAACTCTTCTGCGTGAGCGTTCACGTAGCAACTGAACTGTGTTAGGATAGCGAACCAGACTAGAAGACGGTCCTGTCAGTAATCTGGCTTCAAAGCGAGATGCGGGTCATGAAACAGCCCTCGAGCGTACAAGATACGTCCCTGCAAGACTTCTTACAGTAGTACAAGAGTCATTTATGGATCAATGACCGGATCAGAAAGGTGACTTACCATCCTCAGGTCGAATCACAAAATGATGATGCTGGTTGTACGCGTCGATGGCGCCTTTGACGAAGCCATTTGAGGATGCGTAAAGGGGAGTGAGCTGAGGCTGACTGAGGTGCTGCTGGAAAGAAGATTCAAGGACAGCTTTGCACTTCTTTGATTGGTCCTGACACGATTTGTTGAGGAGATCTTGCGCAGTAGAAATTGGTTTCAGGGACGTTTGCATGTATCCCGAACCAAGGTTGTTTGCGCCATGGGGGGCAGTCTTAATCGTGATGCCTGAAGCGTTGGGGGCATGGGATGTCATTTGATCTCAAGCTGACAACCAATTGGATTGACCGGCAGGCCTGTTTCTCTTTTCGATAGTAGTCAGATGAACGAGAAGGTAGAGAGAGTCTTGAGCAGTCAAGCTGTTACGTATGAATGGTCTTTCGCATTTTCTCTAGCCAGATTTCTGCGTTCAGTCTTATCTATATCCAAGCAATCAGGCAGCAATTACCCCGCTCGGAAGTCATGTTCCTGTAGAAGTCTTGAACCAATGATCGAGATGGACTAGCAGGGTCTTGACAGAGAAGGAATAAACACATGTAGCTAGTAGATACAAAGCTAAGAAGCGTGGTGGGGTTGGGTGAACAATATGTTGTATAGTGTTCAGTACCCACATTCATTCTCCTACAGAATTGAGTATATCACTTGGGACCAGCAGATAGCCCCTGCGGTACAAAGCCATACAGTCACAGCTGAAATGGTAAAGTCACATCTGCAACGTCTGTGAAAAGGAAAGACGCTCCCTTTCAGCGCATGAGGTAGCCTTAGAGCCCTGGAAGATTAGCGCGCTACGGGCCGGCTTTTATTCTAGGCGCAGTCTCCGCGGATAGCCCGAATACAATATTGATTATCCTACTTCACGGAAGGAGATATTCTTACTTATGCTCCCAAGAAGCTTCTATATCTCATTAATACAAACTTAGCCAAGGTGGGCCGATTAAGCGCGGTTAGATGAGAGATCGAGCGCGTAACGCGTCGGAACCATTGATGATCCGCGTGTTATCGATCTACACAACATATTCCTAATCACTTCCAACCCCTACATACGACATAAGCAATTGGAATTAGTAGAGTAATACAACCTTATCGAGACGGGTCAAGGTGTAGATACCCAGCTAGCCGCCAGCTACTGAGTGTGAAGCATCTTATTCTGTAAGTGCGGACGGTAATCCAAGGGATGACGGTGAATACGAGATGCAATTACAGATCATCGCTGGAGAATCTGGTGGGAGATCTAAGTATGTATCTTGTGGAAATTGAAAAAGAGCGCCTTGGGGATTCATACATTGCATGATGAGGACGCGGTAAACTGTTATACTTCGATGAATATAGTGTATGATGAAAATTGCAGCTAGGAGGAGCAGAGAATGTTGTATTTCTTGGCTTCTTCCACTGGCTTCTTTTCTTCGATTTCGACTTGTGATTGACTATTCATCCTGTACCACTGATGAGATTATTCATTATTATGCAATGATTATACTACGGCAGAGACGATTGTAGTCGTTCCAGCGGAGACGTGCTTGATAGAGTATTTCCTTGGATTTGGTTGATATCGTTTAAGATCGAAACGGAAGTGGATGATGCTCCGAATAGGACCAAATGGGAGGACATTCAGACAATGAATAGCATGAATTGACTCGAAATTCCGAATACGGCTGTTCTCAAGACTGATTCTGAAAACGTGTATCATCAAAAGATTATATAGTAGATAGAGAACGAAAGCCGCTCATCTAGGAGCGTAAGCTCATAGACCAAACCCATCAAGGGTTCCTCCAAGAATTTCCGGCTTGCGGGAAAACCAACGAAGATTAGTCGGTGGGAATGTAAATAGAAAGAAGAGGAAGTCGTAAAGGAATGAAAGTGGGAAGTAAGTCCGCCGATCCTCGTCCACCCCACCACTCAGGTAAGATTAGCACTCCCACTCCACTCCGCGCAATCGACCGGCGCATACGTCCCGTTGACCTGTCCCGTTGGCGAACTGCCAAACAGCGCCTTCGCCGCACCGTCATCCTTGCACAGATCGAAATTCACGTCCACGTCTACGGCAGCCATAACATTAGCCCTCCAACCCCCCAAATTCAACGGTAGGATGGAGGAAGAGCAAACGTACCAAGCGCAGCCGCACAGAGTGGATTGCCACTAGCCGGGCATAGATTGTTAACCTTGACCACAATACTATTCGTCCCCTCCCCAACGGGACTGAGCCTGAAACACTGTCCACATGCCGGGCCAGCGCCAGCGCCAGGGCCAACACCGAAGAGTGCCTGGGAGGCGGCGGCATTGAAGCCGGGATTGGAGTACCAGCCGCATGCAGCGGAGGCGGTGTTGCAATTGCCAGAGCCAAAGGTGTCGCCAGCGCCGTACCTGGAGAGTTTTGTTAGTCACGGGGATATATAGAGAAGGCTCAAGTGGAGTGGAAAAGGAGGAAGTACTGTGTAAAGGAGGCTGTCTTGCCGCCCCCTTTGGCGCCTCCGCTGGTGCTGCTTATGCTGGTACTGCTTGAACTGGAAGCTGCAGGAGCTGGTGCGGTGGAAGAGGATGCGACAGGGGCATTGACTTGGGCGAGATTGTTCGACCCGCTTCCGACTTGCTGCGCGGCACTCTTGGAACCTCCTTGGCCCGTCTGTCCGGTGCTTCCTGAGGCCGGTTGCTGGCCACTTTGGGCGACGTTTTGCTGTCCGCTCGTCTGGCCGCTCTGTTGTCCACTTGTCTGGCCTGTAGCGCTCCCACTGCCCCCAGGAACGGGCGCAACAGAGGAGCTCTGCGCAGGCGATGACGATACGGCATCTGGGGCTGGCGCGACTACAGCTGCAACTGAGGAGCTCTGCGTGGGAGACGATGATACTGCGTTCGGGGCTGGTACGATGACGGCAGCACCGCCCTGCTGTTGGACCGCGCCTTTGTTACCGGTCGATCCCCCTTGCCTGTGGCGAGCGCTGCAAGTCCCAGCATAGGCCATCCCAAAATGAAGGACGAGTTGTGCAAGCAACATGATGAATGACTGGCTATGACTAAAAGAAGGATTTGCGCAGGAATTTCCTGTAATAATGAGAGGACGAAGGTCACACCGTGAGCAGTGGGAAAGAAGAACATGTTTGTGAACTCAAGGTGATATATCATGCATGCTGTAAGGCCTGTCAGGGTTCAAAGTCAAGATTTGATGCCGTGTAGGGGCATCTCCTCAAACATCTCATTTACCATTCCAACCCATATGCGGGTAAGCTCTCCGGCATGAATCCTTCATCGAGCCACCCAATAAACCCCCTATGTTAGGTATCTATGCTCCGCACCGTTCAAGCCTTTGAGCCTGCTCGACGAGTTTCACCATGCTCACAACATCACCGGCGCGAAGCCAGAAGCCGTGTGGGATGTTGTTGGCCTCGGACCTTGACAGGTCGAGTCGAGTTCCTGCAGGGAACACATGCCATTAGATGAGGGCTCTAACGTTGCACTAGGAGGATAGGGCGGCTCGGAGATCTAAGCGCGCGAATGTGCACGAGCCAATCGTACAACAGCGCGTATGGGAATCACGGAAAGCACGTGGACGTTCGGAACGCGTAATGATTGAGATTTGGGGTACTTACCGAGCTTAGTAGTAGGTCCTCTGCCAAGTCTATGGAGATGTAACGTGAAACCTCCGTGCAGAGTCCAGGCGCGGGAAGCCTTCCCATGTTTTGACATTTCCCTCCCCTCCTACTGACATATTGACCGCTCTTTTCGGGCTGAAAGCAGAGTAGTGAATCATAATTTGCTAGGTCAGTATTGAGATACGATACTGACAAAGGAGATCTGAAGAAGGTGACATCTATGCATAGTGAATGAGACCTTGCAAGGTCCTTCTCCTGTTCCTTTGAACAATGTGCAGATCAGATCTGATCTGGATCATCGCAAAAGTTCATTGACTTGCTCAAGTATTTCACCGTGCTGTTTCTATCTTGAAAGATGACGAGTATATTCCGGCAGACATAGCACCAAGATAGAGGCAATGCTGAGAGCCTTGCCAAGGTCCGGGAAGACTGACACGTCATTTTACTTTGGCACCGTTCATGATGAGGCTAGGTAGTCATCCGACGGTATAGTCGCATGAGAGAACGCTCCAAGCATCCCTCGTGATTATCAGACTAATTGACCATCATCATTTCTCTGGCAAGGGCGATCGCAAAATTCGGCTTAGAGTCTCTTCGCGTTGGATCATTTGAGATGATGTCAGGGCAAGCATGGAAACCATACCAAACCAGATCGACAAGGGCAATCCGCAAGAACTAAGAAGATGAATTGACACAGATTGTTTTGTCGGCGTAAAAGAGGACGGGTAGACCACCGTTTCATTACATTACACAACAGTGCAAAGTGCATGATAATCTAGTAATATCATGACCAGGAAATCCTATGCGTGACCATTAGCATTCGGTGTGTACCAAGGGTGGGAAATTTCGCCGAATTCTTACGCTAACATGATTCCGGCACCGACAGCCATGGCAGTGAATTGAGCTGCCGTCTTCTTCAACTCAAGCCTCTTATTTGGACCCGTCTCTAGCAATTCCGGAATCACGGCTACAGTCCCAACATATAGGAACGTACCTGCCGTGAACGGTAGGAGCATATCTCCCCACCCTAATCCTGTGCCGGCTAGTCCCTTACTCCGGACGTCATCAGCGGCGCCAGTGAATTCCGACTTGCCAAGCTCTTGCACCGCAATACCCAGACAAGTGCCAAGAAATGCTCCTAGGGCGGTCACAAATTGAGCACCCATAGCTTTCCTCTTTGAAAAGCCTGATTGAATTAACAAAGCGAAGTCGCCCACCTCGTGCGGGATCTCGTGGAAGAATACGGCCACAGCTGTAGTAGCGCCAAGGGTAGGTGACGCGTAGAATGAAGACGACATTGCTAGGCCGTCAGTGATGTTGTGGGTGAAATCTGCAATCAAGTTGAGGTAGGCGGAGAGGCGAATTGATTGTGAAGCCTCCTTTTCTCTGGGCGTATTCGAAGATTTCGGAATTGAGACCTGCAATTCTTCCTTCTTTTCCTGCCCTTGCTGACGAGGTTTCACGCCTTTGATGATGAATTTGGGCTTATCTCCATCGATGACCTGTGCGCTAGCTCCTTCAAAGACCTTGCTAGCACTCTGAATGAACTCCTTGGCTTCGATGAACCCAGTTTGGGACCCATGGAACGCGGATTCGTATGCTTTCCAAAGGGCAATTTGGGTCACACCACTTTCGGTATCTTCTTCGAGTACCTCCTCAAGCCAGCCAAGGGCACGTTTAGGTTCCTTCAAAGCACTAAGCTTCTGCGTGGCGACAGTTGGCAGCTTCATAAGCTTGGGGTCGCTAATGATAAGCTCGGAGGATGGTTTGGACTTCCGTGACTTCAAGATACCGTTGGATGAGACTGGTGCCGAACCAGTCGCTACTGCGCTAGAAGTGTCCTGTGTACTCACGTCCGTATCTTCACTCTTATGACTGTGACTACCTTCGCCCCCAGTAGCTATTCGTAGCCCCTTGTCCATGGCAACGAAGGTTACGAAGCCAATCATAATCGCAACGCCCAAAAGAAGGTTCTTGTTCGGCTGGACGAGGACGAAGCGGGCATGATCAGGAGCAGCCTCCCCTAGAAAGATCTCGGGTAGGAGGTGAAAGAGAGTGTCGCCGAGGAGACCTCCCACAGCAAATGCGACCATGACTGAAAGAGACGCGGGATCGATGTTGGGAGGACATAGTGCAAGGAGAAAGTCTTTGGGTCACTTTAGCGGGCTGAAAGTCCACCCAACGGAACAAATCTACTCACTTGGTGGGCCTGAAATATATAAAGTAGCAAGGAGCGCATTGACAGCAGGACCAGGTATTCCTAGAATGGGCGTCCCAGGAAACAGAGTCTCAAAGACTTGAGACGCGTAGCCGGACGCTCCCGGAGCTGTTGCTTGCTTATAAATGTTGAGCTCTTGTACGAGCGGACATTGCTGAGCCGGGTCAGCTTATACGAGGCTTCCCAATATTGGATGCAGTTCCTACCTGCAGCGCGTCCTCGATTTCTAGAACACTCAATTGTCCTATGCTTGGTTTCGCAAACGCATAAGCACCGCTGGTGATTACTAGCAAGGCAAGTAAGCAAAACGATCGGCTCGGGATCCAAGATACCGCCATTGCATCAATGTCGGGGAGCAAATGGTTTCGTTCAATCGTGTGAATAAAGCTTGGCTTTTACGGTGGATTAAATGTCTTGGCAAAGATATTGCGCGCCGACGCGCAGCTAGCGTGCCAAGACTTAGATAACCCTACAGTACGTCATACATGCCAAGCCGGCACGCCGCGCGCTATCTCTACTGAGGTCTAGGTACAACATACGGAGCACTGTATATAGATATCAAACTCCCTTTAATGACTACTGGGCAACGTCGCACAGGACATGAGCTCAGACATTAGTTACAGCAGAACAGGTGGTAATCCGGCATTTGGGTCGATATGGTCGACACCGCAGCCGACTCACTCGTCAACCGTGATGAGGCAACGCCAGTTATCGCCATTCCAGGCTCCTCCGATACTCCATCATCTGATACAACCAAAGGCAAACGTGAACGCCTGAAGGACTCAATATCGGGTTCCAAAGAGATGTTGAAAGACAAACTACACGTGCACGATGCCGGGTCAGGCAGCAAAGACCCGGGGTACTCCCTACAAGACCGCCTGTTCACCAAGTGAGCAAGCATGGCCATCAGGAGTGTTGTGAGGACATGGCGGGCTAAGCGTCGTCGGCGCAGGCTATTACAGCAGGTCATACCCGATGAGGACGTCGAGCAGCTGGATACTTTACCAGATGTGCGTTCCTCGAAGTATATCAACAGACCCGGTTTCTCCCTTCCATTAATGACCAACAATTTCCGCCGTTTCAACGCAAGGTACGAGGCAACCCCAGCAGAAGTACGGAAATATGCTGACGATATCTGTAGGATAGGAGTAGTCTTCGTTGCTCAAAACCGACTGGAGCGCCTCCTCACTTGGCGGACACCAACGCATACCCTCTCGCTCCTCGTCGTGTGCACCTTCGTTTGTCTTGACCCCTATCTCCTCTCTGTCCTACCAGTAGCCGCGGCGCTACTCTTCGTTATGGTCCCAGCATACCTCGCGAGGCACCCGCCACCACCTACGGGCCACACATCCTACTCCATAAATGGGCCTCCCCTGGCGCCGCCCCGCGCGATCAAGCCTGTAGGCGAGATGTCGAAGGATTTCTTTCGAAACATGCGAGACTTGCAGAATTGCATGGATGATTTCAGTAATATACATGATCTCGTTCTCAAGAAGGTTACCCCGCCTACTAATTTCTCGAATGAGCCCCTCTCGTCGACCATCTTCCTTTTTCTCTTTATTGCGATCTGCCTGCTCATCTTGTTTTCACATCTGCTACCTTGGCGATTAGTCGGCCTTGTCACATGCTGGGCGGGCATCGCTCTGGGCCACCCATCAGTCCAGCAGCTCCTTATCTCCAGCCACGAAGAACATCTTGCCCCACATGAGCGTACGATTGAGTCTTGGCTCGATGCCTGGATCTCTCATGATATTATTCTGGATGCGCCTCCAGAATCTCGTGAGGTTGAGATCTTCGAGTTGCAACGCAGGAAAGGCGGACAGAATGGTGAATGGGAAAGTTGGATATTCAGCCCGTCACCTTATGATCCGCTATCACCACAGCGTATCTCAGGCGATCGACCAAAAGGTACCCGATTCTTCGAAGATGTCGCCCCTCCTCGAGGCTGGGAATGGGGCGATAAGAAGTGGATACTCGACCTTGCGAGTCGAGACTGGGTGGAGGAAAGGATGGTGCAGGGCGTAGAGGTGGAGATTGAGGGCGAGAGATGGGTAGGCGACTTAGCTGGCCAGGAGGAGACGTACGAGATGAAGTCCGTCAGCAAAAGCAAGACGCGTGACTGGGAAGAAGGTAGTGGCAATAGCAAAGCGGGCGAGTGGAGGAGACGCCGCTGGATCAGAATGGTCAGGCGGAAAGTCATGAGCGAACAATAGCACAGCGTCTACTGAAACCTCGAATGATATCGATGAACCTCATATGCTCATGCCACTCCCTGTAGAACGTGGATATCGTCAAAACCCCAAAATCAAACCTCCTCTCCCAAACCCCCGGCCCCCACCCCCTCCCCCTCCCTCCCTCCCATCCACAACCCAACCCTCCTCCTCAAATCCCCCTCACACTGCTGCATAGGATTCAGTTTCCGATCCCGACTCATCCCCCCCCAATCCTCCCCCCACCTCTCCACCAACCTCCCACACCACTCCCGTTCGCGCTCACTCTGCACCCTCGGCCTCTTCCTCCTCTCCAACCTCGCCTCCTTCTCCAATTCCGCCACTATACCCCTACTCCCCCTCACCCCTTCTAAACCCTCATCCTCAACCCCTTCCTCACCCTCATCCCCCTCCTCCCCATCA
>JAABUV010000506.1_pt1 | contig 58990 bp, 3 predicted proteins | sample 5559971 | NCBI WGS metagenome assembly JAABUV01 (sample SAMN10711881, study PRJNA513362) | rock metagenome | isolation source: Antarctica rocks | place: Antarctica: Victoria Land, Knobhead nord | collected 2015-12-19 | reverse complement strand
GTTCTTATATTACTAAGATATCTATTTCCTAGATAACCCTATCTTTTAGTAGGGTTATTATTATACCTATTTCGCTTCTAATATTATATTATAGTATCTTTAGGGTTAGTATACTAGATATCTAGATCTAGGGTACCGCTATTTACTTCTCGTATATCTATCTCTCTTTAATCGACCTATTCGCCCTCCCTAGTAAGGTTAATAGCGCTATTTACTACTATTTCTATAAGTAGCTCGTTAACGCTATCCGCCAGCTTCTTTCTACTACTCGTCCTTACCTCTAATATTTTCTAGCCTAGCTCCTTAACTATAAGCCTTCTAAAGGTAGGCGGCCTCCCTAGCCTATACCTAGGTCTTTAAAGCCCTAGCTACTCTCCGCTACTAGGCGTATTATATATTACCTAGTCGGTTATAACCTTTCTCTTCTTCTTTATCCCTATAATTATAAATCCTTCGGCGTCTATCGCCGCTATTACTCGCTCTCGCCTTATCCTATAGAATAGGGTCTTATTCGCGACTAGCTATCTAGCGCGTTACCTCTCCCTAGCCCTTACTAGGTATTTATTAGACTAGGAGGAGTAGCCCTATTATTTACACGTAGTATACCCTCGTAGGGCGTTTATAACCTTCGCCCTATATTCCGCCGTATTATAACCCTAGTTATAGTCGGCGTATTAGGTGTCGTTAGGGTAGTTATAGTATATATACCCGTATAACTGACATTTAAAGTACTATAATAGCCTTACCCTCTATTCGTACTACTCCGCGAGTTTTATCTCGCCCGCCTCTACTATCCCCTTCCTAATCAGGTCGTCTGCTATTACTAGCGACGCGACGCTTATTATAAGTAAGGAGTATACCTTCCTAAGTATATACGTACTCGTTAGCCATCTCCCTTCTACTACGTCTAGGTTAGGGTAGAGGGCCTTATTCTCCCGTTAGATTTTCTCCTTAATCGCCTATTAATCCTTTATATTAAAGATAGATATTTATACTCCGTATACTACTACGCCGAATAATTTCTTTACTACTACTACGGAGTAGTATATCGTATTTACTTATAACTACTCCCTTTCTAGTACTTCTCTCGCCTCTATCGAGGTGACTTATAGTAGTATATCCCTACTCTTTAATCTATTCGCCGCTATAATCTCTAACGTATATTTATTACTAGTAGCCTAGAATACTATAACTAGCCTCTTACCTACTATCCCTACTACTACTTCCCTCTCTTTCTCGTCTTTTAGTACTACGAGTATCTGTCGTACCCTCCTAGCCTCGACCGCCTTTAGCGTCGGCACGTATAAGCCCCGTAGGGGGGGCGGTAGTATATTCCTCGTAAAGGGGTTCCCCTAGCTCTATTAGCCCTATAAAGAGCCCTATCTTATCGGGGTACTAGCCTAACTAGTAGTCCTAGGCTTATTATATTCCTAGTCCCTTTCCTTATTTTTCCTCTCCTTTAGTTAGAGTTCCTTAATATATACCTATACTAGGCTAATACCCGCTATTAAAATCTTCTATCTAGACGCGTTTAGGTCCTTAAATCGCGTGTTTTTAATAGCCTTAAGGGCCGTTATTATTATAGTAGCCTAGCTACTTAGCTTATTTATAGCTCTAATATTATTTATACGTCGTAATCTAAGTATTATCGTATTCGCTAAGTCCGTAGGTAGGGTAAAGGCCCCCGTAACCTCTACCCTAACGCGTGGTCCTCTACTCTCCCCTTCCTCCCTAGTTCTACTACCTCCGCCTCTATTAGGCCCCCGATTAGGATTAGGCTATCCTATTACTCCTCTACTCGTCTCTTATACGCGTTTCTTAAACGCTTCGCCGCCTAGTACCTATACGTCCAAGCCGTTTTCCGCCATCCACCTTAAAATAGTTAAAGTAGATAAGAGCTAGAATTAAAGGGCCTATAATTAAGGGGGTAGTAATATTAAAGGTAAGTATATTTATATACTTATAAAGCTTAAAGACCTAATTATTAGCTTTATAACTATATTAAGTATAACTAGCCTTACTACTATTATCCTCCTAGATATAGTATATAACTAATATATTATTAATAATTAAGATATCCTTAAAGAATATAAGGTAATTCCTAAGTCTCTTATTTATAAGATTAACTAGGCTAGTTCTTATATAATAAGGTATAATATTATAATTATCCCTTATAAGATTAATAAAGGAATTAAGATAAAAGTATACCTTATTAATATCCTTTATATCTTAAATACTTAATTAAATTTAATATTAATATTTTAATTACTTTATCTTAAAGTTAAAGTCTCCTTTAACTTATAAGAGTATATTATTACTTATAAAGGCTATATCTTTATATATACTTAATATAATAATATCTTCTACCTTAATATCTAGAATTATTTAATCCTTACCTTTATAGCTTTTATTATTAAATAGGCTTAATTTAATTTAAGGTAGATATCTTATAAAGTCTTAAAGTATTTATCTTTAATTATTATAACTTTAATATAGATTAATAGTATATCTTTAATTTAAATTAATAATACTCTACTTTTAGAGGGAGATTACCCCCTTATATTACTAGCTACCTACTTAAAGTAGTAAGGGAGGTTTATAAATATATACTTTTTAACTTTTAATTCTTATTATAAATTTTACTATTACTCCTTTTATAGTTATAATATTATAGTATAAAAGCCTTTTATATTATAACCTAGTTATTTCTTAATAAAATCCTTAATAGCTAATTAATTATATATATATATAATTAGCTAAGGCTATTTATTACCTTACTAATAGTAGTAATATTAATATAAACTAATCTCTTTTATAAGTACTATTTAATTATTTGTAAAGGAATTAAATATTATATTAATAGTACTAAATTATATTAAGTCTATTAACTAAAAACTTCTATAACTCCCTAAATTCCTATATCTATTATAATAATTATTAACCTTATATAGCTATATTAAGGACCTTAATAGCCTCTTAATCTACCTATTATATTTAGGTAATATAATTATACCTTTATATTAGCCTTTATATAAGACTTTAATAATTTCTTATATAAGTATAATATAAATACCTTTTCTTTAATAAAAGTTTTAAAGACTTTTAAAGTCTTTTATAATTTAATTCCTCCTTTATTCTAGCTTAATTACTATCCTTTAAGTAATAGCTTATTATATTAATATTCTAGATTTATAACTTTATTAAAGCTACTAGATAAGTATATATTTATAAAGTCCTTAAGACTACTAGGTATTATATTAATTATATTACTATTAATTATAAGTAACCTACTCTATTAGAGGTTCTTAAATTAAGTAATAGATATATTACCTTAATTAAACTAGGTTTATTTCCTTTTAATTAGGCTACTAATATCCTAGCTTTCTAAAAGGCTATTAAATAATTTAGTTAAGTTATTAAATATTTCTAAAGCCTTTTATAAGTCTAATTATACCTTATAAGATATTAGCCTTCTTTAATTAGAATTATACTAGTTATATTATTTATACCCCTAGGAAAGCTAAGTTCTCCTTAAGAAAGCTTAATACCTATTATAAATAGTACTAGTTATAAAAGTATCTAATAGACTTCTATAAAAGAGGTTATTTATAAGTAGCTAATAAGTCCCTTACCTAATATACCTAATATAATTATAAATCCTACTATTATAATAACTATTACTACTAGTATAATACTATACCTTTATAATAACCTACCTCCCCTAGGACCTCTAGGACTACTAGGCCTACCTAGTTAACTAGAGTAAAATATTAATAATAGGGGTCCTAATTAAGGACCTAGATAGAATTAGGGTAACCTAGGATATTTTAATCTAATATATAATAGAAAATCTATTAATACTAGATTAGCTATTAAATATATTAGCTAAGATACCTACTTTAAAGATATTTATTTATTTATTAAATATACTAGATAATTATATCTATTAAAGGATCTAATAATTATATAAGCTAATTTATAATTAAGCCTTTATAATCCTACTCTAAATTAATAGACTTTAGGTAAACTTAATAATATTAAGTAAAGTATTATTAACCTTAATAAAGGTATTAAATAATAGGCTAAGACCTTATTAAAATAATTTAGCTAACCTATTAATATTACTATTACCTTTATATTATATAAGATATATATTATAAAAGATATAATTAGTTATAGAGAGCCTAGAGAGTTTATATTTAAGATACTCTACTCTATTAAAGATACTAGGTTATTCATAACTTTAATTTAACTAGATATTATTTATAATAATATAAACCTAGAATTATAATATAATATTACTTATCCTATTAAGATAATATTTATAAGTAACTTTTTATCTACTCTTAATAATACTAAATATAAATAGTAGGCTTATATTACTAGGCTTTAAAATACTAATAATAGTTAATCTTATTATTAGCCTTATAAAGGTAAATAAGTTAGGTAATATAATTACGGGCTGGAAAGATATGGGATATCCCACGGGATATCCCACGTGGGATGGTATGGGACCGTGGGATAGGATGGGTAAATTAGGTCTTAATACTATATCTTTATAATGGTATAGGACGGGAATGGGACGGGTTTTTTTAGTGGGATAGGTTATTCGTGGGACTACTTTATAGGATAGGATATTTATAGGATATCCTATAATTAGTAAGTATATAACGTAGTATTTTCTAAAAAAATATTTTTAAAATCTTCTCTATCTAGAAAGTTATAATTAGAAAGATGACTAGAAAGCTAATATTTACCTTTCTAGTCAGCTTTCTAGTTATAGTATTCTATATAGTAAAGATTTCTAGATATTTTTAAAATATCCTACTATTAGTAAGTATATAATATAATATTTTTTAAAAATACTAGAATTATTACTATATAGAATGCTATGACTAGAAAGCTGACTAGAAAGGTAAATATTAGCTTTCTAGTTATCTTTTTAGTTATAACTTTCTAGATAGAGAAGATTTAAAAAAAAAAAAAAAAAAAGCTACGTTATATGCTTACTAATAATAGGATATCCTAAAAATATCCTATCCTAGAAACTGGTCCTACGAATAACCTATCTTGTGGGATTATCCTACGAAAACCTATACTATCCTAGAATGGGATGGGACTAAAATCGCTAATCTTATACTATCGTACGGTATAGTAGGCGAGACTAATATCCTATACTATCCTATATCTTTCCGGCTAGTAAATATAATTAGTATAATTTTCCTAATAAAGTAGGCTACTAGTTACCTTTTTAACTAACTAGTAACTAGTAATATAATAATCCTTACGCCTCCTTTTTATTAAACTAATATCTTACTACTAGTATTAAGACTTTAAATTATAATAAGCCTAGTAAATATATTAGATTTATAACTACCCCCTTACCCTCCTTAACCTACTAGAGGAGGATAAGGTAATAAATAATAGTTAAGTAGACTATTATAATAGCTATTATATTAATAGAGGGTATATTAAGCTATAATAGATAATACTATTAAAGACTTTTATAATAAAGTAAGGGGGTACTAGGAGTTTTATATAAATCCTTTTAAAGAGGATTCCTTTTATAGTAATAAATAATATAAAAGTAATAAGGACTTTGATAGTAACCCTAGTTATAAGATAGTAGATATTAATTTTATAACCTCTTAGGCTAAGGAATCTAATTACCCTTATACCTTATATAATACTTCCTTTTCTTCTAGAAATAAGCTATTCTAGTATTTATAAGAGTAGTATTAGGAATTAGAGTAGCTACTAAAGCCTTTAATACTATTAGTACCTATAATACTACTAATACCTTTTATAAAGCCTTCTATAAGCCTCGCCGTTTCGGCTACTATAGCTAATAAACCTCTATATATTAAATCTAATATCATGCTAGATTAATCTAAGATATCTACCCCTATTATTCTAATTTAAATAGTAGAGGTTAAAGTCTCTTATTAATATATATTCTTTAAGCTAACTTAGCTACCCCTTTATTCTTAATAATATAAAGGGGCTATTTATTAAGGTCTTAAACTTTAAGCTAGGGTTATATATATTATATATCTAGAGGTATACTAATACTCCCCCTTCCTTCTTTATAACTTATATCTTTAGGGAATATAAGTCCTTTAATATAAATTTAACCCCCTATTTATTAATATTTTAGTACTTAATTATAAAGAAATATATCTTTATATCCCTCCCTACTTTATATATTAAGTAGAATACTACTTTATTTAAGTTATATATTAAACCCGTCCTCTTTATATATAATAGCTCTTAAATAGCTAGGATATTTATCTATTATATTTCTTTATTTTTTAGTAGTATTATTATTATTATTATCTACTTCCTTTATATATTATATTATAATAGTTTTATTATCTTTTATACCCTTATAAGGATTCCTATTAGATATCCCTTATAACCTCTACTCCCTTAATAATTAAGGCTTTTTATATTAATATTTCTTTTAATATTTAAAGAGTAACTAGCCTTCTTAGCCTATTTTATAATATTATTATTAATAATAGTATAATTCCCCTTTTTTAAAGTCCTTTTAAGAATTTATTTATATTATAACTTTATTAAGGTCTTTAAATCTTAATATAAGCTTCCTCTTCTTTTTTACTATTATTATTATCTACTCCTTTTAGGGCTATTTTTAAGTATCTTATTATTTATTTCCTTTTATAAAGCCTTTATATAACTTCTTCTTTTTTTTTTTTTAATAGAGCTTATTTAACTCCTTTACTTTAATTATATACCTTTATTTTTAAGTTATATAATTATTCTTTTTATAATTATTCTTTTTATAATTATTATATCTCTTAATCTCCCCTTCTTTTATCTTATATTCCTTTAAGTTATACTTATTAATATAAATTTTATATTATATTAAGCTCTTATAATATCCTATTATATATTTATACTATTAATACTTAAAGTATTATATTATAACCTTATTCCTCTCCTACCTTTTATATTTTAAGAGGTTATATCCTTTTATTAAGCCTTTCTTAATTACTTTATTTATTATCTCTAATATAAAGAGCTTTAATAGTAGTAAGGCCCTCTTTTTTTTTACCTCTCCCTCTCTCCTCTCTTATATAACTATTTATAATTAAGTTATCCTTATAATTTTTAACCTTATAAAGTTCTTTTTATTTTATTAAATAATTACTCCTTTTATCTCCTTTTATTTTAATATATCTACTACTTATTTTAATACCTTATATATTATAATTAAGAAGATTTATCTTAATACTTTTATTAACTTATATACCTTCTTTACTTAATTATTATTCTTTTTTAACTCCTCCTTTACTTCTATCTTTATTATAAATAGTATTAAGTTACCTTTAATTAAATACCTTACTATTATAATCTCTTATATCTTTAAAAATATAATTATCTTAAACCTCTTAACTAGCTACTTTTTAATAAGCGCCCTTATTATTTCTCTTTTAATCCTATCTTTAATTTAAATTATTATAATCCTAGCCCTCTTATTATTTATTATTTTAAATCCCTTTTTTATAATATTATTTATTATTATTATAATAAATATCCCTTTAAGGCTTATATTATTTATTTTTATACCTATTAAGCTCTAACTAGCTATTTATACCTAGCTCCTTCTACCCCCTTATATCTTCCCTCTTCAAGATTACTCTTTTATTATTATTTTAAACTTATATACCTCTTTAAGTTATTAATTTATTTTTATAATAAACTCTTTTGTTTATTTAAGCTGTACCCCTATTATTTATCCTACTTTATATATTATTCCTCCCTTTAACGCGTCTTATATAATAATTATAACTTTTAAGGCCTTTATTAATATTCTCTTAACGTGTATTCCCTTATCTTTAAGTTCCTTCCCCTCTATTAAGCTCCCTAGCCCCTATACGGGTATCCCTCCTCTACTCCCTAACCTACTACCTCTACTATTACTACTACTTATAATTCCTCCCCTTATATTATACCCTAATATTAGAACTTATCTTACTATATATTAAAGTAAATTTAGATTAAGTTAATAGACCTATTAAGGTAGATTCTATCTTAAAGTATATTATGCTATTAAGAAAGAATAAAGAAATTAGGGTTTAAATATATAAATAATAAACTAATATCTTAATAGTTATTTTATAAAAGGTTATAATAATATTCCCCTAATTAAAGTATATAATAATACCTATATTCCTAAGTAATATTTAGAGATTACTTTCTTTAAGTAATCTTTATAAGGAGTTTTAATAGTTCTTATATAGTAGGAAGGCTTTTATATACCCCTAATTTATAATATCCTTAAGGTATATAATAGTAGTAACTATTATATTTATAAAGGGCGATTTTTATAAAATAGAATTTAAACCTATTCTAGCCTAGTAGGATAGAAATACTCCTACGCTTTCTACGCCTAAATCCTACCCCCTATTACCTTATTATATTTTAGGAACTAGCGGGTATATTATATCAAGATAAAGGACTTAAAATTAGTAGTATTATATAAGATTAAAATAGTAATAAGACGCTAGATTAATAGGAGTAAGGTTATTAGACTTCCTATTTATAAACTAGAATAGAGAAAAGTTTAAATACCTATAAAAGTACTAAAAGTCTCCCTACTATTATATAATATTAAAGTCTTTATAATAGACTAGTAATAAGCTTTATTAGTCGCTAAGATATATTATAATTAATTATTCCTATTATATATATATAGTAGGGGTAGATATAATAAATCTTAAGTAGGTATTATAAAAGCCTATATAAAGAAATGCTAATAGACTATTAAAGACCCTTAAGTCTATTAGCGCTTAAAATATTACTCTAGAGAAGCCTCTTATAAGTAATAGTAATGCTAGGGATAAGCTTATAAATTTAAAGACTAACTATAAAGGGAATTAATAGAAATAATAATATAAAAATAATGAAGTTATAAATAATAAAGTTATAAATAATAAGGAGCTAGTATCCCCTCTTAGACCTAAGGTTTATAATCTATTATTATTACTAGTCTAGGTTTAATATCTTCTAGGTTAAAAGACTTAATACTTAACCCCTATTAAAGGCTTCTAGCTCTTAGGCTCTATATATAAAGCCTACTACGGCCTCTATATAAGCTCCTTACCTCTCTAAGCCTCCTACTTATAAGCCTATTACCCTAAAAGCTACTAGGCTAGAGGCTACTAGTCTAAAGGCTACTAGTCTAAAGGCTACTAGTCTAAAGGCTACTAGTCTAAGGTCTACTAGTTTAAAGGCTTTTAGTTTAAAGGCTACTAGTTTAAATACTATTAATCTAAAGTCTACTAGGCTAAAGGTTATAATCTAGAGATCTACTATATTAAAGCCTTTTATAGCCCTAACTTATACTATTAAAGTTATAAATAGTAGGCTAAAATCTTTAATAGTTAATAGAAATATAGGATATATTATAAGCCCTAATAAAAACTATACTACTAAAGAAAGGAGTTAGAGTAATTAAATGATAACTTTAATACTAGTAAGTACTTAGCTAAATTAAAGTTAATAGTAATCTTAATAGTATAAATATAAAGCTAATAATAAGAGGATATACTTATTATAACTTTTTATAAACTAGGTATTAATATAGCCTACCTTAAAGTATACCTTAAAGTTAGAAGTAGTAGTATTCTTAGAGCTAAATATTCTTAGTAAATAATATTTCCTAGCCTATTTATTAAATATATTTATAAATAAATATATTTATACTATCTTCCTAGGTATAAAGAAGGGATATAAAGTATATAAAGAAGTAAAGTACTATATATAATAATTATATAAGATATAGAAAGGTAAAGTACTTAAGTATATACTTTAATAGATATAATATTAAATAAGGAGTACTCTAATATAATTAGAGACCCTTATAATATATATAATAATAAGGGCTATAATCTATATAAATTATAATCTAATATAGGTAGAAAGTATATTTAAATTTAGTATTAATATTATTAACTTTAATAAAATTACTCCTTAAGGCTTACTATTCCTAAAGTATAAGTCTATTACTATATACTTATAAAAGCCTTCTACTTTTATAATATTAATCTACTCTACTAGATACTTTCTTATAACTTATAATATAGTCCTATCTAATAGAATTATATACTAAATATCTATTAAATCTTATATATATTAAATATACCTATTAGTATCTTTTATATATCTTTAATACTCTATATCTAAGAGAAGGCTTTAAATAGTAATTAATTAATAACTATCTTAAGCGTTTAATACCTTATAACTTATAATATAAAAAGCGCTTAAAGGTTAATATTAATAAAGACTCTAATAGTAATATTAATAACTCTAAAGTTAATATTTATAATAATACTTATAATATTACTTATAATAATACTTATAATAATAGGCTTAATAATAATAATAATAATAATAATACTACTAATAGTAATAGTAATAGTAATAAAGGTTAAGGCGGCGTTATTTATATTAAAAATAAAGAAGAAGAAAACCTAATTTAGATAGATTATAATAAAGAAATTAGGGATAATAAGGAAACTAGGGATAATAATTAAACTAGGGATAATTATATAGGGTATACTAGTACTATTTTTACCTATAACTTCCTTAGTATATTATACCTTCCTAATATTATATTAATATACTAATATAGGTTATTAAAGGCTTTAGTAGTAGTTAGTATATTAGTATATTAAGGCTAGATCTACTATATCTTATTAGTTGATAGCTATATTATATTTAGCTCTATTAGTAAGGTAGATTATATATTATAAATCTACTAAGCTAATAGGTCCTTAGTAGGCTTCCTAGAGTACTAATATCTATATTTATAATATAATATCTATTTATATAAGGCTTTATAAGAGTATATATAATATAGTACTTAGTAGATATTATAATAAGCTTTATAATATAGGAACGTCTAATAGATATTAGTACGTAGGTAGCTTATAATAATTACTCCTTATACTATATTTACTCTATCTATATTATAATTTACCTAGGTACCTAAGGTAAGGTAAGTAAGGTAAAGTACCTTATATAATTTAGAAATTAATAGGCTTTTAGCGACGGCTATATAGTTATATAATAGTTATATAGCTATTAAATATCTAGAAAAACTATTAATATTAATAGTTTTTAGCTTATAAAATAGCCGTTTTTAATCTATATTATAACGGCTAGATACCTAATTCCGTTAATAACTAGTTATACTACAGATTTATTACGGACTTAGGCTGTAATAGACGTAGAATAGAAGTTTATTAAATAAGACTATTATAATACCTTCTTTAATAGTAATAATATATATTTAAATAAATATACTTTAAAAGATATTAAACTTCGCGTTAAAATATTAAAAGTAGGTATTAATAATAAAGATATAAGGGAGCTTATATCTTAAATTAATTAGATTAGAGTTAATAGGTTTAAATTTATTTATATAATTATTAATATCTTTATAATTAATATAAAAGAGGGTATTAAAATTATAAATAATTTTATTAAAGATACTAATACTTTAAGGCTTATAAAAGTCCTTAAGGATCTTTTAAGCTATTAAAGGGATAATTTTATCCTTAATTATATTATAAATATTAATATTATAATATACTTTATTACCTTATAAGCTTTATTATACTTATTATTTTAAATCTCTTAAAGATTTTAGGTTATAAGGATAATATAATCTATCTTAAAAATAACTCTAAGGCTATTAAGGATAATATAAGACTATATATTATAAGAGTATAATAGCTAATTATAACTAGATTTTAATATAAAGATAAATATAAGGGGGTAGTTACTACCCCCTTTAATCTCTACTTTAATACTAGTAGGAGGTATATCTTTAATCTTAATATCTAAATTATATAAATTTAGTATTAGAGATTAAGTTAATACTAGTATTAATAATTATAAATATATAAAAGATACTTTTAACCTTATAATAAAGTTAAAGATAATACCTTTACCTAATATTTTAAGGCCTTTTATTAAAAATAATAGTAATTAGTTTTAAAGATAAGTTTTTAATATTAATAAAGGTATAAAAGAGGTATTATTTAATAGTATTCTCTAATAATTAATAGTAGTAGTAATACGGATATATAGGTTTTCTATAGGATGGTTAATTATCCTAAGCTATCTACGTAGCGAGAAGTAAATGCAATAGATACGCCAAGGCGCTAAGACTAATCCGTCGCTATTAAGCTATTAATAGCTATATCACGTATTAGTATACCTGTAAAATAGAAAAAAGCACGCGCCCTTACTATATATAGTTACTTACCTCGCTATAAATATTACTTACCTCGTTAGTAATATTATATAGTAAAGGGATACTAGATATTATAATCCTTTACTAATTTAGATATATAGGTTAGATCTAATAGTTTATACTACTAATTCTATTTATTACTATAACCCTTCTACTTTACTAGGTACTTAGGTTTTCCTTAGGTAATCCTTTTATTAAGAAGCTATTTAATTTTAAATAATAGGGCGTTTATATCCTCGTTTTTAATAGTAGGAAGGTTTTTAGATTTAGGATAGCGGCGGTAATATAGGTTAAGAGTAGGAGGTAGTAGCTCTAGCTAAGCTATAAAAATAACTAGATATATCTTTATTATAAGGGGTAGATTAAGTTAATATACTAGATTCCTAACTTTTCTTAGGATTTAAAAGGGGCTAACTTATTATTTAAATAGCTTATAATTTATAAGTCCTTTAAACTAATATCTATAATATAGCCTAAGGTAAACCGCGGCGCCTTATTATAAGTTAAGGGTAATATTTTTTTAATTATATTATACCTTAATAATAGTATTAATAAAGGCAATAGCTTTATTAATAGAATTACGCTTTACCTAATATAAGTAATTATAGTCCTTAGGAGGTAGATCCTATAATAGATTTAGATTATTATTAACTTAGAACTTATATATAATTTTATTAGGCGCTAATCTAATAGTAGTATTTATAGAGTTATTATAAATAGTATTAAGAAATAGTAGTACCTCTACCTAGTTAGATTTAAGATATACTAATAGGTAGAAGTATAAGGTAATTTCTATAAACTAATTAGTCTATTTAGACTACCTATCTATTTAAGGGTAATAGGCTATTAAAGTTAGTATATTTATACCTAGCTTTATAAAGACTATTTCCTAGAATACTAATATAAACTTAATATCTTAATTACTAATAAATACTTAAGGTATTCCTTAATCCCTTTTAAATAAGGTAATAATAATAGTATTAACCTATTCTTTAATACCCTAAGTATCTTTACCTAGTTTTAAAAGGACCTTTTTAGTAAATTTATTAGTTATTATTAGGAGTATATTAAACCTATTAGTATTAGGGAGTTTAATAATAAAGCTATTATTATAAAGTAGAATAGGATTACTAGTATATTAACTAGTATTAGAGACCCGTATAGCGCGTAGTAAGTAGTCTAAAATACCTAATAATCTAAGTAATATATAATATAAGCGCGTAATCTTTTAAATAGGTACCTTATAAATATAGAATTAACTAATCTATTATAAGTATAATAAAAACTACTATAATTAGATATATTATAAGTAATTTTAAATACTTTAGATTTTATAAACTTAAGTATATAAAGGCGTTTATAACTATTAATAGATATATAATATAATAGATTATTTTTTAGCTTAAATTAAAATTAGGGTTTTTAAGTAATTCCTAGGTAGTAGACTTATTAATCTATATAAACTTTAATAACTTAATTATTTTAATTTATACCTTATTATTCCTATAAGTAAGTTATAAGTAGGTTTTAAAAATATTAGATATTTCTACTAATATAATATAATAAATATCTTTTATAATATTAGGTAAAATTATAACTTTATCTAATTTTTCTAATAGTATATATTTATAAAGGATATCTAGAATACCTTCCTAGTCCTAGGGTATCTACTTAGATCCTAGTAATTATAATAGGGTATTAGGTATAATATTTAATTTACCTAATTTATAATATATAGTAATATTAAAACTAGATAGATATTATAAGGTATAAATAGATTAAAGATTTAATTTATTAATACTTAATATTATAAATATAATCTACTTAGATATTAGTACTATAATAGAATAATTAAGATAGATAATAATAAGAGGTAATTATAAAGATTTAATAAGATATCTTATCTTCTTTATAACTTAGACTATACTTATAACCTTAAGTTCTATAAGCTAATTATTCTTTTTAGCTCTATTTAAGAGCTTACTAAGAAATAATATAAGCTAAATACTAGTTTTAGTAAAGGTTATATTAAGTAAGGGGTTTCCTTTAATATAATAAACTATTATTATAAAACCCTAGTATTTAAAGGTATCTAGATTAATAAATAATATCTAGTATAATTATAATAAATAAGGAAGACTAGACTTTTAAATACCTTTTATAATATTTTATATACCTTAATATTAGAAATACTAGGTTTATTTATAACTACCTTTATAGATTAGTATTTCTAAGTTATACCTTTAACTTTATTACTTACCCTATTAACTAGGAGCTCTTTCATTAAGGAGGTCTTCCTACTTTATAAAGGCTAGATAATCTAGGTATATTAATAGATTAATAATCTTAATTAACTAGTAAGCTTAAAATATATTTTAAGATCTTATAAGTTTAATAGGAATTTTAAGCCTTAAATAGCTCTAATTTTCTTAGTAGATATTAATAATCCTAGGCTATCTACCCTTTATCTAAGTAGTATAATAGATAGATAACCTAGAAATAACTTAATAGGGCTAAGAGAAATATACTTTTAATAATATAAGTTAAAAAGGTATTAAAGGTATCTTAGATATTCTTTTAAAGTCTTAGAATAGGTAATTATATTATTAATATATACCTTAATTAAACCTTATAAAGGTTAAAGTAGTTTATTAATTTACTCTTATATATATAGTAGTAAACCCTTATACCTTATAAGTATAATATTTAACTATTCTTAGCCGCGATAAGAGATAATAGTTAGTTTAGATTTATCTACTACTTTAATAAGAAATTAATAAAAGTAGCTTATAATATCTACTATAAAAATAGATAGGTAACTAGCTATTATATTAATAATTTCTAATTATAAAGGTATTAAGTAGCTATCTATCTCTATAATTTTCTTTAGGTTATAGATATTAATAATAACTTAGCTTTTCTATTTACCCCTAGGTATATCTTACTAGATAATAAAACTTAGGTAGCTAAATTTTATTAGCTAATTTAACTAAGTTATTTTACCTTATTAATATGTTTTACTAAATATCTTATTAATAACTTCCTAATCTTTCTAACTTAATAAATATACCTAGTAAGGCTTTAAATCTACTTCTAGTTTAAGTAGAATAAGTATCTACTTATCTTCTAAGATACTAATAGTTTATCTATTATTAGTCTAGATTTCTAGGAATTTATTAACTATAATAGTAATCCTAACTATATTATTATATTTACTATAAACTATTATTCTACTAGGTATTACATATTCTAGTAAGGGATTAATTATTATAGTAGATAAGGTAGTACCCTAACTACTAATTTTAAGAATTATAAATAAGCTTTAAGATAGAGTAGGTATACCTATTATTACTACTATAATTACTATGCTATAATCTCTTAGGTAATTTTAGATTTTTATAATTACCTTAGCTTTTATATTAACTAATTATAAGTAGTAAGTAGTATATCTTTAAGACTAATTAGATACGCGCCTACCTAATTATATTTAATAATATTATTAAGGCGGGTATATTATAAGATTTAAATAGGTTAACTTATAATATTATATAATTATATAAATAATAAAAAGGAGTTTATAATATAAGTAAATATACTACTATTAAATCCTAGGTTAATATAAAGATAGAGGTATTTATTTTATATTAAATTATAACTATCTATTAATATAAAGCTTTAGTTCTTTAATAGATTAGAATCCTTAATAAAACTTACTTTAATACGGCGAGATAAGTCCTAATATTAGGATATAGTATTAGGGGAGGAGTTATAAGAGAGGGTAGTAATAGTAGAGGTAGAAGTAGTAGGCTAGGAGGTAGAGGAGAGATACCTATATAAGGGCTAGGGAGCTTAGTAGGGGGAAAGGAACTTAAAGATAAGGGAATATATATTAAGAGAATATTAGTAAAGACCTTAGAAGCTATTATAATTATATAAGACGCGTTAAAGGGTAGAATAATATATAAAATAGGAAGGATAATAGGGGTAAGACTTAAATATATAAAGGAGTTTATTATAAAGGTAAATTAATGTTTAAAGGAGGTATATAAGTTTAAAAAGATAGTAGAAGAGTAATCCTAGGGAGGGAAAATATAAGGGGGTAGAAGGAGCTAGGCGTAGATAGCTAATTAAAGCTTAATAAGTATAAAAATAGGTAATATAAGCCCTAGGGGGATATTTATTATAGCGCTAATAAGTAATACTACTAGGAAGGGATCTAGAGTAGTAAATGATAAGAAGGCTAGGACCTTAATAGTCTAAATTAATAATAGAATTAAAAGATAAATAGTAAGGATATTTATTAATAAATAGTTAATTAAGAGATTTAAGATAATTATATTCTTAAAGATATAAGAGATTATAATAGTAAGGTACTTAATTAAGGGTAATTTAATACTATTTATAATAGAGATAAAGGTAAGGGAGGAGTTAAAAAAGAATAATAAATAGGTAAGAAAAGTATATAAATTAATAAAGGTATTAAAGTAGACTTTTTTAATTATAATATATAGAGTATTAAAGAAGGTAGTAGATATATTAAAGTAGAAGGAGGTAAAAGAAGTAATTATTTAATAAAATAAAAAGAACCTCTTAGGATTAAAAATTATATAAATAGCCTAGTTATAAGTAGTTATATAAGAGAGGAAAGAGGGAGAGGTAATAAAAGAGAGGGCCTTACTACTATTAAAGCTAGCTATACTAGAGATAGTAAATAAGGTAATTAAAAAGGATTTAATAAAAGGATATAACCTCTTAAAATATAAGAGATAAGAGAGGAATAAGGTAATAATATAATACTTTAACTATTAATAGTATAAGTATATAATAGGATAGTATAAGAGCTTAATATAATATAAAATTTATTTTAATAAATATAACTTAAAGGAGTATAAAGTAAAGGAAGGGGAGGTTAAAAGATATAATAATTATAAAAAGAATAATTATATAACTTAAAAGTAAAAATATATAATTAAAGTAAAGGAATTTAATAAGCTTTATTAAAAGATTATAAAAAAATAAAAAGAAGTTATATAAAACCTTTATAAAAGGAAATAAGTAATAAAATACCTTAAAATAGCCTTAAAGGAAGTAGATAATAGTAGTAATAAAAAAGAAAAAGAAGCTTATATTAAAGTTTAAAGAACTTAATAAAATTATAATATAAATAAGTCTTTAAAGGGATATAAAAGAAAGGGGAATTATATTACTATTAATAGTAATATTATAAAATAGGCTAAAAAGACTAATTACTCTCTAAGTAAAAGAGATAAGTTAATAGATATTAAAGGATATATTAATATAAGAGGCCTTAACTAATATAAAGATAAAATTTATAAGGGATATTTAATAAAAGTCCTTATAAAAGTATAAAAGATAATAAAACTATTATAATATAATATATAAAAGAAGTAAATTATAATAATAATAATACTATTAAAAGATAAAGAGATATAATAAATAAATATCCTAGCTATTTATATATAAAGAGAATAGGTTTAATATATAACTTAAGTAAATAAGTATTCTACTTAATATATAAAGTTAAAAGAGATATAAGGATATATTTCTTTATAAATAAATATTAGAATATTAATAAATAAGGAGTTAAATTTATACTAAGGGACTTATACTCCCTAGAGATATAAGTTATAAGGAAGGAAAGAGAAATATTAATATATCTTTAAATATATAATATATATAACCTTAACCTAAAATCTAGGACCTTAATAAATAGCCCCTTTATAAAACTAGGAGTAAAAGAATAGTTAAATTAACTTAGGGAGTATATATTAATAAAAGACTTTAATCTCTATTACTTAAATTAAAATAATAGGGATAAGTATATATATTATAAAATAATAGATATATTAATAAATATTATAAGGGAAAGAGAAATAGAGCTTATTCTATTAAAGGATAAGGAAAGTAGGAAGTATTATTAATTTAATATTTATAATAAAAGCTATTAAATAGATATTATTAAATTATTATATTAAATTAAATCTTTATTATAAATTTAATTATATCTTAATATATATTAAAGTTAACCTTAAAGTAGAGGTAGTAATCTTATACTTATAAAAGATATAAAAGATAGTAGACTTAAAGAAAGTAGAGAGGTAAGTAAATACCCTTTAATATTTACTCTTAAAAGGAGAGCTAATAATTAGGAAGTAAATAGATAACTATTTAATTAAAATACTTTAAAGCCTAATAAAAATTATAAAGAAGGTAGTATTATAAGTAAAACCCTCTTTAAAAGTAAAGTCCTTCTAAAACTTTAATTATATAAAAGTTATAAGGGTAGTATTAAAGCTTAAAGTAAAATATAATTATAAGAGAAGCCTAAGGAGTTTAATAATATAATAAGAGGCTTAAAAGATTAAAAGGAGGGTATTAAAGAAGATAAAGGCGCTCTATTTTAAAAAGGGAGTATATAAAGTATCTTAATTACTTAATAAACTTTAGAAGCTAGTTAAATAGAGTTAGAAAAAAAGTATATTACTTTAAAAACTCCTAAGGTTCCCTACCCTTAAAAAGAATTATTTTAAGAGAAGGTAGAAGTCCTTTAAGGGACTTTCTTCCCCCTACTTTTAAGGGGTAATATCTAGGGGTTTTAATATAATATACCCCTAATTATAAATATAAAGGTTATTAGAGAGGAAATTTATAAAGTAATTAATAAGTTAAAATAGGATAAAGTATTAAAGATAAATAAGATCTTGAATTCTAAAAATAATAGAGAGGGAGCTACTACCTAGCTTTATATACTTATTCTAGGCTTACTTAAGGGTTAAGTACTATTTAATAAAATTTAAAAAGGCTAATATAATTATCTTAAAAAAGTTAAAGAAAGAGGACTATTTTAAATTAAAGTTATATTATCTAATTACCCTATTTAGTACTTTAAAGAAGGTATTAAAGGTAGTTATTATAAAGAAGTTAAATAACCTTATTAAAAAAATATAAATTACTACCCTTATAATAAATAGGGGTAAAGAAGGAAAGGTTAATAATAATGTCCTTTAAAATAATAATAGAGGTAGTATATATAATATAAAATTATAATAAGTCTAATATAATAAATATATTATTATTAAATATTATAAGGGCCTTTAATAATATCTCTTATAAGAGGTTATTATATAATTTAAAGAAGAAAGGGGGTTTAACCCTTATTATAAGGTAAATATAAAGCTTTTTAATAAAAAGGGCTATAATAATTATACTAGGCTAGGAGATAAATAGGATAAAGATAATAAAAAGTAAGATCTTTTAAGGGTCTGTAATATTACTTATTTTATTTCTATTTTTTAACTCCCTATTAATAGAGGAATATATAAAGATAAAACTTTAAGTATAAATTAAAGGCTTTATTAATAATATCTACTTAATAATATATAATAAAAGTATTAAAAAGAATTATAAGATTTTAATAAAGATATATAAAGTATACCTTTATTAGGTAGATATATATTAAGTAACCTTTACCCCTTATAAATATAAATTAATCTACTTATATTTATATTTATATTTTATACTCTATTATCTAGCTACTTAGAGTTAATAAGGGTAGTTTATATCTAACTTATTAGAGGAAATTATAATTTATAAAAGAAAACCTTATCTCCTACTCTACTTATTATTATACTTTTAAATCTTTAAATATTATATATTACCCTTTTTTATATTCTTTATATTATCTTATTCTCTTTTCTTATTAAAGTTATTTTTCCCTTTATCTTTTAATTAGAGCTTATCTACTTTTATACTACCTTAAAGAGTTATTTCCTTATTAATATAAATTAATTAAATATACTTTACTAGATTTTTTATTTAATTACTACTTTTAATCCTTTTAAAGTTAATATTATTTAATAAAAGTTATTTAACCCTACTTTTTAAAGTATCTACCTCCTCCCCTTTATATAATTAGGGTAGAATATAAGTATATACTTAATATCTTAGTACCTTTATTTATATTTATAATTAATATTATTAACCTTAAGTACCCTCCTTTTATATAAGAAGGTATATAATCTTATCTTCTTTATATATAATTAAATATTTATAAAGCTCTTAGCTTTAAAAAGCCTTATATAAAGGTTAACTTTTATCTTTTAAACCTCCCCTTTTTATATTATTATCTTTATATTATTAGGGATATTCTTTTAATATCTTAACTACCTCTTTTTTTACTTCTCCTTTACCTACTTTTTAATCTCTTTAAGGGTAGGGTTATTCCTCTTTATTATTTCCCTACTTTTAAGGCTTTAATCTATTATTTTAATATCTCCTCCCTTTATTACTACTTAGAGGGCTTTTTTTACTTAGAATTACTTCTCTTTTATTAGAGTCTTTATAACTCTCTTCTTTCTTCCCCTCTTCCCTTTTAATTTATAATAGATCCTTATATTCCCTTCTTTAATTAATAAATAAATCCTTTATATTATTAATATTTATAAAATTAATTAATTAAGGCTTATCTTTATTAATAAGACCCTTAATTCTACCTTTAATACTTATATACTAGTTACTTTAAAGGCTTTAAATACTATCTTAAAATACTTATTTTATATAATTTTTAATATTATAATATTTACTTTTTTTTATCTTTAATATCTCCTTTAAATTATATTATATCTCTATTATATAAGTTATTACTAGTTAGATTATAATATTATATATCTATCTTATCCTATTAAATATAATATTTTATATTAAATTAATAATAATTAATAAGGCTAGCTTTTATATCTTTATCTTTAACTTTACTTTATTAATATATAAGCCCTACCTTAATTTATTATTAATATAAAGTTTAAAGACTTATATTAATATCTTAAGATATATTATTATTACTTTAAAACTTATTATTATTTTTATATTAAACCTCTTCAAGCTTTTTAATAAATAAATTAACTTATACTTAGAAGGGGTAAAGGTTACTTTATATATATTTACTTAATAAAAGTATATTTTATATATTTTTATTAAGATCTTATAATTCTCTTTAATACTTTTATTATATATTATTAAGTAAATATTATTAATAAAGCCCTTAATTTATATTTAAAGTTCTATCCTTATATATTCTTTTATAAGTAGGGAGTTAAAAAATAAAAGTAAAATTAATAATATTAAAAATCTTTAAAGGATCTTAATCTTCATTTATTTTATTTTATTTATTTTTTAACCTAGTATAATTATTATAATTCTTTTTATTAAAAAGCTTTATACCTACTTTATAATAAAGATTAAGACCCCTTTCTTCTTTAAGTTATAAAGTAACCTTTTATAAGAGATATTATTAAAGGCTACTATAATATCTAATAATAATATACTTATTATATTAAATTTATTATAATTTTATATTATATATATTAAATTTATTATTATTTTAAAGGATATTATTATTAACCTTTCCTTTTTTTTTTTTTTTATTATAAGGGTAATAACTTATATTTCTTTATAAGGTTACCTAGCTTTTTTATAATAATTACCTTTAATACCTTCCTTAAAGTATTAAATAGGGTAATTAGATAATATAATTTTAATTTTAAATAATCCTCTTTCTTTAACTTTTTTAAAATAATTATATTTACCTTTTTAAACTTTATTAAGTAATATTTGACTCTTAGGTATACTTAGAATAAATATATAAAGCTAGGTAATAACTCCTTTTTTATTATCTTTAAAAATTTATTTAAAATCCTATTTATCTTTAATATTTTATTTTATTTTAACTTATTAATTACTTTATAAACCTCCTTTTTAATAACTTTTATACTTATTATTAAGGGTATTTTACATTAAAACCCCTAGATATTATTTAAATCTACCTTTAAAAGTAGGGGGAAGAAGGTCTTTTAAAAGACTTCTACCTTCTTTTAAAATAATTATACCTTAAGACCTTCCCTATCCTTTTTAAAAGTAGGGAACTTTAAAAGTTTTTAAAGTAATATGTTTCTCTCTTAATCCTATTTAATTAACTTTTAAAGTTTATTAAGTATTTAAGATACTTTATATACTACTTCTTTAAAATAAAGTACTTTTAATTTTTTTTAAAATTCTTTCTTTAATCTTCTAGGCCTTTTATTATACCTTTAAACTCTTTTAATTTCTTTTATAATTATATTTTATTTTAAGCTTTAATACTATCTTTATAACCTTTATATAATTTAAGTTTTAAAAGGACTTTACTTTTAAAGAGGGTTTTACTTATAATACCTCCTTTTTTATAATTTTTATTAGGCCTTAAAATATTTTAATTAGATAATTATTTATTTACCTTTTAATTATTAACTCCCTTTTTAATAATAAATATTAAAGGGTATTTATTTACCTCTTTATCTCCTTTAAATTTATTATCTTTTATACTCTTTATAATTATAAGACTACTACCTCTACTTTAAAGCTAACTTTAATATATATTAAAATATAATTAAACTTATAATAAAGGTTTAATCTAATATAATATTTTAATAATATTTTCTACTTTCTTTATTCTTTAAATTATTATATCCTTTAATAGTATAAGCTTTATTCTACTTTCTTTTATAATATTTTATAATATATATATCTATCCCTATTATTTTAATTTAAGTAATAGAGGTTAAAGTCTTTTATTAATATATATTCCTTAAGTTAGCTTAGCTATTTTTTTATCCCTAATAATATAAAGGGGCTATCTATTAAGGTCTTAAACTCTAGGCTAGAGTTATATATATTATATATCTAAAGGTATATTAATACTCCCCCTTTCTTCCTTATAACTTATATCTCTAGGGAGTATAAGTCTCTTAATATAAATTTAACTTTTTATTTATTAATATTTTAATATTTATTTATAAAGAAATATATCTTTATATTCCTTTCTACTTTATATATTAAATAGAATACTCCTCTACTTAAATTATATATTAAATTTATCTTCTTTATATATAATAGCTTTTAAATAGTTAAAAAATTTTTTTTATATCTTTTCATAGTATTATTATTATTATAATCTACTCCCTTTATATATTATATTATAATAATTTTATTATCTTTTATACCTTTATAAAGATTTTTATTAGATATCCTTTATAACTTTTATTCTTTTAATAATTAAGGCCTTTTATATTAGTATTTCTTTTAATATCTATTAATTTATCTTTATTATTTAAAGAGTAATTAGCCTTCCTAGCCTATTTTATAATATTATTATTAATAGTAGTATAATTCCCCTTTCCTTTATATCTTATTAAAAACCTATTTATATTATAACTTTATTAAGGTTTTTAAATTTTAATATAAGCTTCCTCTTCTTTTTTATTACTATTATTATCTACTCTTTTTAAGACTACTTTTTAGTATCTTATTACTTATTTCCTTTTATAAAGCCTTTATATAACTTCTTTTTATTTTTTATTATCTTTTAATAAAGCTTATTTAACTCTTTTATCTTAATTATATACCTTTATTTTTAAATTATATAATTATTCTTTTTATAATTATTATATCTTTTAATTCCCCCTTCTTTTACTTTATATTCCTTTAAATTATATTTATTAATATAGATTTTATATTATATTAAGCTCTTATAATATTTTATTATATATTTATATTATTAATAATTAAAATATTATATTATAACTTTATTCGTCTCCTACCTTTTATACTTTAAGAGGTTATATCCCTTTATTAAGCCCTTTTTAATTATTTTATTTATTATCTTTAATATAAGGAGCTTTAATAATAATAAGGCTTTTTTTTACTTCTCCCTCTCTCCTCTTTTATATAACTATTTATAATTAGGCTACCCTTATAATCTTTAATCTTAAGAAGTTCTTTTTATTTTATTAAATAATTACCTCCTTTACCTCCTTTTATTTTAATATATCTACTACCTTTTTTAATACCTTTATTAACTCATATATCTTTTTTACTTAATTATTATCCTCTTTTAACTCCTCCCTTACTTTTATTTTTATTATAAATAGTATTAAGTTACTTTTAACTAGATACTTTATTATTATAATCTCTTATATCTTTAAAAATATAATTATCTTAAACCTCTTAATTAGCTACTCTTTAACAAATACCTTTATTATTTCTCTTTTAATCTTATCTTTAATTTAGATTATTAAGGTCTTAGCCTTTTTATTATTTATTACTTTAAATCCCTTTTTTATAATATTATTTATTATTATTATAATAAATATCCTTTTAAAGCTTATATTATTTATTCTTATACTTATTAAGCTCTAGTTAATTATTTATACCTAACTCCTTTTACTCCCTTATATCTTCCCTCTTTAAGATTATACTTTTATTATTTTATTAAATTTATATATCTCTTTAAGTTATTAATCTACTTTTATAATAAACTCTTTTATATATTTAAGCTTTACCCTTATTATTTATTCTATTCTATATATTATTCCTCCTTTTAACGCGTTTTATATAATTATTATAATTTTTAAGGCCTTTATTAATATTCTCTTAATATATATTCCTTTATCTTTAAGTTCCTTCCCCTCTACTAGGCTCCCTAGCCCTTATATAGGTATCCCTCCTCTACTCCCTAGCCTACTACCTCTACTACTACTACTACTACTACTACTACTACTACTACTACTACTACTACTACTACTTATAATTCCTCCCCTTATATTATATTCTAATATTAGGACTTATCTTATTATATATTAAAGTAAATTTAAATTAAGTTAAAATTCTTCTTTTTAAATAAAAAATAATTAATCTATTTATTAAAGAATTTAAAAAGGTTTAATATAAAGGTAATAATAAATTTTAAAGTATTAATAAAAGTCTTTAAACTTTATATTAATAATAAATTAAAGTAGGGCTTATATATTAATAAAATAAAATAAAAGATAAAGATATAAAAGCTACCCCTATTAATTATTATTAATTTAATATAAAGTATTATACTTAATAGGATAAGATAGATTTATAATATAATAATCTAGCTAGTAATAACTTATATAATAAAGATATAATATAACTTAATAAAAATATTAAAGATAAAGAAGGTAAATATTATAAAATTATATATTATATAAAATAAATATTTAAAGATAATATTTAAGGCCTTTAAGGTAATTAAAATATAAGTATTAAAGGTAGAATTAGGGGCTTTATTAATAAAGATAAGCTTTAATTAATTAATATTATATATATTAATAAAATAGGGGATCTACCTATTAATTAAAGAGGGGAATATAAAGATCTATTATAAATTAAGAGGGAAAAGGGGAAGGGAGAAGAGGGTTATAAAGACTCTAATAAAGGAGAAGTAATCTTAAGTAAGGGGAACCCTCTAAGTAATAATAGGGGGAGGAGATATATAGATAGTAGCCTAAGGCCTTAAGGGTAAGGGGATTATAAGGGGAGATAGCCTTACCTTTAAAAGAATTAAGAAGTAGGTAAAAGAGAAGTAGAAAGAGAGGTAGTAAAGATATTAAGGGGGTATCCTTAATTATATAAAGATAGTAGTATAAAAAGGAGGAATCTAGGAAATAAGAGTTAATTTTTATATAAGGTTTTTTAAAGCTAAGAGCTTTATAGGTATTTAATTATATATAAAGAAGATAGGACTACACGCCTTCTTATATAAGAGGAGAGTACTAAGGGTTAATAGTACTAGTTATAAATATAAATAGAGGTATTAAGATATTAAATATATACTTATATTTTACCCTAATTATATAAAAGGAAGGAGGTTAATACTTTAAAGGATAGGGTTAAGTAACTTCTACTAAATAATATTAACTATAAAGGGGTTAAAGGTAGTAATTAAGTAGGTTATTTAATAAGGTATATTTAGCTAGTTAATATTAATAAGGGAATAACTCTTTAAAGTTATATAAGAGTAAAAAGGCTTTAATTAAAGAATAAAGGGGTAGGTAACCCTAATAAAAGAAGGGAATAAGATAATATAAAGAATTTAAGATAAGATAGTATATAATATTTAAAGATTTAGAAATATAATAATAAGTAGGGTAGGGGATAAGGTTTTCTCTTATAAATTATAATTTCCTCTACTAAGCTAGATATAAACCGCCCTTATTAACTCTTAGTAACTAGATAGTAGAGTATAGAATATTAATATAAATATAAATCCTAGGTTACCCTTATATTAAGGCTTAAATAAGAAGTTATAATTATTAGATAGTTCTTTACCCTAGTAAGATATAAGTATTAAGGTAGTAGATATTACTAGAATTATAACTATCCCTTTAATATAAATTATCTAGTAGACTAGAGGTATTAACTTAGTAATAGTATTAATTTCTATAAATATATCCTAGTAGGTACTAATAGTTATATATTACCTAGCGGTGTTAAAATATATTTTCTAAGGTATTATTATATTATTACTAATAAATATATTAACTTAAAGACTATTATTAATATATATCTTAATATATATCTTAGTTATAACTAGTTTCCTAAGTAAGGTACCTTTAATAGAAATAGGTATTTTCGCGTATTTACTTATTTTATATATTATATTACTTAATCCCCTAACTAAGATTAGAGAAGATAGCTTAGAAAGCTTTAAATTAGATATAATCTAAAGTAATAAGGCGCGGTTAATTAATATTATTAAATAGCTTATATTTATATATACCTTAAGGATTTCTAATATAATTCTAATAGCTAGAGTTATATAATAAAACCCCTAAAATATATAACCTAGTTTTCCTAAGGGAGGTGTAATATTTAATTTAATTAGGATCCTCTTATCTACCTTAATATAATTAATAACTAGTAATATATCTACCTTATTAAATAACTCTTTTATTAGGGTATACTTTTCTAGGTTTACCTACTTAGTATAAAGGTAGCGGAAAAGCTTATTCTTAGAAGTAAAGGCCTCTAAGTACTATTAGTAAGACTAAAGATTAATAGGGTTTATAAAGTAGATATTAGGGTCTTAACTTTTATTAGGTAAATATATCCTATTAGCCTCTTTATACTCTTAGTTATAATTAGCGTCCTCTTAGTCTTTATAACTATTATAATAGGTATTATAATAGGTATTATAATCTTCCTTAGTTATATCTTCTATATTTTTATCTACCTTATTATAGTAGACCTTTAGTTATAGTAGTAGTAGATTATAACTTTACTATTATTACCTTAACTAGTTTTACTTAGGAGGTAAACCTAATAGATCTAGATTTATATAACTAGCTATTATTTAATAGTAATCTAATAAAGGTATTAGATATAGGGCGTTTAAGATTTAATTTCCTACCTATTAGAGTTAACCTTAATATTACCTAGGCCTTTTATATTAATTAGAGTAAGTATTATTCTAGTAATTATTTAGATAATTAGAGAATTACTACTACTAGAAATTTAGCTAATATCCTTAATAAGGTATATACTAACTATTCTTAATAGATTTTTTTAAATAGTTATTTAATAAGATTTCCTTGCTAGTTATTATTATACTTTAATAGTTTTAGTTTATATATATCTACTAGTCCTATTTAAATTTATTAAAGTTATCTAGGAACTCTTCTAGCTTTATATTTACCTTAAGACGGCGGATATTATTATAGAGGTTATAATTAAGTCTATTATATATTATATTAAGTTAATTACTACTAGTAGTAAGGTTAGTATCTTTAATAGCTTATAAGATCTTTTAGGTGTACTCGCGTAGCTCCTAGTAATTAGAGGTATTATAAAAGGTATATTTCTTATATAATATATAGTTAATAGTTATATTAGTAGGCTACTTAAATCTATTAATAAGTATTTGTTCTTATTTATTAATCTTAATACCTATTTTTATAAGTCTCTTATTATTCTTAGATAGCTTACTTAGCTACTAAGATAAAGTAGTACCTTTTAAGTATATTTAAAGGTAAGTATAGACTAGGTTATTACCTTTAATACTTATAATATTATAAGTATACTTGAGAAATAAGTAGATATTATAAAAATATATCTCCTTAGGTATATATTCTATTACTAGGGTACTAAAGGCAGCGGATTTCCTATTATAAAGTAGGTTAAAGAAATTAATATTACTAGGATTTTAGTATATACCTCTATTTATACTATTACTATTAAGTCTAGTAGGTCCTTAGGGGCCTTAAGGCCTAGGCGGTCTAGAAGGTCTAGCTCCTACTAGGTTAACTATCTAATAAGCCTAAATTATAGTAGTTATAACTTCCTAGATAATCTACTAGATTACTAGGTTATTAACGCCGGCTATATCCTTTATAAAGTAGGAGTTACTTCTAGAAGCTACTAGTATTATATTAGTAAGACGTTAGGGCCTAATAGGCTTATTATAAATTACCTCTTTAGTAGATTAAGATATACCTTAGGAGGTTTCTAAGATTACTTTAAGACCTTAAGTACTAGTACTTAATTCTATTAGAGTTATTAAGTAAGATATAGATAGTAAGGTAGCTATAATAAGGGGTTCTTTAAGAGATTATCAAATAGTTATAATATCTTAGTTAAATCTAACTACTACTTTATATATAGTTAATTAATTAATTACCTACTTAAGAGGTTAGAATAGCTTAAATTCCTTAACCCCTAGTAAACTAACTAGTTTAAGGGAAGTAGAATAAGACTATTATCTATTATCCCTTACTAAGGTTAGATATAATTACTTAGGAGGCCTAAACTTCTTTAAAATAATATATAAGATTATAAAATAACTAGTTTTATTAACTAAACTTAAGTATTAATATCCTATCTTAAGTAAATTATTAAGTTAAAAGGCTAATATAACTATCTCTTAACTAATAAGTAATATTATAATAATTAGTATAATAGGTTCTTTACTATAATCTTATAATATTCTTAGAGTACTTTAAGAAGTCTAGAGTAAGGTAGATTTTATTATTAGTAGGGTTATTACTACCTTCTTAATAGTAGTAAATTCTTAATAGGACCCCGCCTTTTATTAGGAATACCTTAAGATAATAGCGAGGTAGAACTTAATATTATAAGATATTATCTTAAGGTATTTAGTATTAATCTAATATTAATAAGAGGGGTTTTATCTATCCTAATAGGTAGGTATTCCTTATAACTTCTAGGTTTTAACCTTATAAGCGCTTTACTAGAGGCTAGTAGAGTTAGTATTAGTTTTAATAGGCTCTAGATCTTACTTAATAAGTAATTAATTAATACTTATTAAGGTTAACATAGTATTACTACTATTAATACGGATATATAGGTTTTCTATAAGATAATTAATTATCCTAAGCTATCTACGTAGCGAGAAGTAAATGTAATAGATATGCTAAGGTATTAAGACTAATCCGTTACTATTAAGCTATTAATAGCTATATTATATATTAAGTAGCTACCTCTTAATTAGTTTTATAACTAATATCTTAATAGAGATATTAGAAATTAAGGAAGTAGTAGTTTATTTAAAGATTAATTAGAAGACTTTTAAGATAAATATTAATTAATTATTAATAGATTTTTATTTAAATTCTTTAAGTTCTAATATAAAGTAATTAAAATAATAAGAAGGAGGAAGAGAAGAGTTTAAAGAAGAATAGATAAATATAATTAATTTATAAATAGGTAGACGGCTAAAGGGGCGCGCTTTCTAGCTTCTAGGTAAGCGGCCGCCTAAATAAGGTTAGTATAGCTAGTTTAGGTAAAGCGTAGTAACTTAGCCGCCCCGCCGCTTTCTTAAGGTATAAAGACTATACGTCCCTTACTATTCTTCTATTCTCCTCTATCTTTCCTTCTCCCCTTACCGCCTCCCTTACTTCTTTATAGGTCTACGCCTCCCTTCCTCTAACTATTAGCGATCGCTCTACCTCGACTATATACGAGGCGTTTTACTAAACCGCCTTTATATTAATCCTTAGCCCTCTAACTTTTCGTCCTTATCCGTCTAACTTACTAGGTTAGATCTATGGCTTAAGCGAGTGATATAATCGCGCCCCCTTATTCACTCCTCTCCTCCTACCGCTATTATAGCTCAGCTTAGCTTAAACGGAGATAATTCCCTTTTAAGGCGAGTTAAAAGCCTCTATATACTTAACTCTACTACTCTTAATCCCGCTACCTCTACCTCTTTTACTAGCTACTATTTTATTACTACTTAGCTAACTTATAATAATATTAGCTAAGAGCTTTAACTTATAACAAGGATCTTATAATAATATAAGTATTAGACTAGGATACCTACTATATAATTAACAAATAAAATACCTTATCCCTTATTATAATATACTCGGGCTTTTTATATATCTACTTAATTATATTAATAGGGTTTATACCTTAGTAATAACTAGATAACTTAGTAGTAAGGGGCCTAAGTATAAAGCTAAATATTAGTAATAAGCGGACTAATCTAAAAAATACCTTATAATCTCCGTAGGAATCCTTTTACTACGCTACTAATATACGGCTTAAGGCTAAGCTATTAAAAGAGGTCTACTAATATCTCTTATATTAGTTTAATATAAGATTATTAAGTAGCCTTATTAACTTTAACTTACCTAGATTCTAGGCGCTAATATAATCTAATATAATAGCGACTGTAGTATTTAGTATTACCTAGATTATAAAATATACCTAAGGAGGCGTATATAATCTAATTTATATCCTGTAAAAGATAGGCTATTACTATATTTCACCCTAGCTATATACTTACTAGGGGAAGCGATATTATTTATTTATAAGTTAAGTACTAGTAGAGTATTTAGGTAATAAGCGGCTAAAGGGCTAGACGCGAAGTATAAAATAGTTATAATTAAAACTAAGCTTAATTAGAATATATATTTCTATAAAGTTTAAAGAGAGCTAAGTAGATAATCTAAGATAATATAACTAAGGACTATAAAAGGCGTAGTATAACTAATATATTATAAAAGTCTTAGATTAGAGATTTAAACTATCTTAGCTAATATAGTTTAACAGATATAGATATCTCTAAGAGGCGTAAGGAAAGTAAGCTATATAAGATAATTATTAAATATAAGGCTCTAATAGGTAAGAGCTACGCTAGGGCGTATAACTTAGTATAGGAAAGTAACTAAAGATTAGTAATTAATAGTCTTAAGGGAAAAAAGAGGTAGTATAAGTAAGGAAGATAATAAGAGCCCTTAATATTTATTTATTAAAGAGGCTAGGTAATAATATTATAGGTATAACTTAAAAATATATAAGAACCTTATCTTACTACCTCTATTTACTTTAGACTTCTATCTTAGACTCTAGTTAAAATTATCTATCTATCTATCCCTCCCCTTAAGATAACTTTATAACTAAGTTATATAATAGCTTTAGCTAATTTAGATTCTATTTAATTTTATTAACTACTAACTAAGGTAAGCTTACCTTATAAGAGAGTATCTAAGGCGTTAAATACTACTAGCCCCCCTATTATTAGAGAGTAGAAACTTCTTAAAGCTCTTAAACTAAGTAATAAATAGAGTACCTTATAAGATAATAAAGCTATTAAGTTTATAAATATAATTAATTTACCGCTAAGAGAATATCTTAGTCCTTTCCGTGAATTAGTACTAAAACTTAAGGATATTAAAGTAGATACTAGAGGTAAGGTTTTAATTATTCTTTAATAAATAGCTACTAATAATTTAGATACCTCTAATAGACCTTATAATACCGGCGACCTTAATTATAATATTAGCGAAGACTATAATAACCTCCTACCTATTAAGGACTTATTACTTAATACTAGGGAGATAAGAAAGTCCTTATAAGCGGGCTTAAGCTATAAATATAAAAAGGGACTCTTAGAATATATAATTAAAGAGGATTATAATAGAGTTACTACTCTTAACTTAAGATAAAGTAAAAAAATAGGTAGGTCTATTAACTCTACTTATTACTAAAATAGAGGCTAATAGTTTATAGATAAGCTAATAGTATTAAATAATAACTACTTAAAAGGCGTTAATATCTACTCTACTAAGTAAGAAGCTAGTAATAATAGTAATAGTAGTAGCTATAATAGTAACTACTTAAATACTAATAGATATTTTAGGGAGTTAGAGACGCCTAATACCTAACTAACTTTAATAGGGAGCTTAGGGGACTAGTAGGACCTAATAACCCCTACGCGATAATCTTAATACTAATAGAGATTTTATTAACCTAGATATTCTAGCCTTTATAAGAAAAATATATATTCTACCTTTAATACCCCTCCTCTATACCTTAAAGACCTCTCGTTAATACCTACTAACCGGGCGTACGAGTCTTAAGACGGAGATTATATAGGGTCTAGCCCCTCTACTAGTAAGGATAGAAAAAATTAATAGGACTATAAAGAGGCGGAAGTAGGCGAAGAGGAAGATAAAAAGGAAGAAATAAAAGATATTAATAAGAGGGATAAGAGCTAAACGCCTCTACTATATACTACGAAGAAAAGGCCTCTATCTCCCGCTAAAGAGAAGTCTTACGCAAAGTATTATACTAAGCGTTACCGCTTTTCCTCTCTACTTTCTTCTGATAAGGAAATAGAGATAGGGGATAAGTTAGATATTAGTAGCTATAAACCCTATTATATCTTAGACTCTTAACTAACTCCTTTTTACTTAACCGACCTTAAGGGAGATATAAGTAACGATAGTATAAGGGAACTTCCGGGCGGTTAATTAGATTAATAGCTACAAGCTTAAATAGTAGTTATCTATAAGTAGTAGAGTTAGGAAGGAGAGATTATTAATAAAAAGGATATAAAATAAGGGCGTAGAAGGCCTTATAAGTAATACCTTATTTAATAGAAATAGTCCTAGATAGATAGAGGTTATCTTAGTACCCCGGAATTACTATAAAACTAGAGGAAGAAGAAGGTATTATAAGGTAAGCGTTAAGCTAAGGGTAACCTATAACTACTACTTTAATTCTAGCCTACTAATACTCTATATAGCGAATATTAAGAGTTAGTATCAGCCTACTTAAAAGCGTACCCGCCTTTCTATACTAGTAGTAATATAGAGATACTTCCTACCCTTCTTTCTCCTAATTAATATTAGGCTAGATAAAGCTAATAGTTAAGACGCGAAGAGGAGATAGTATACTTACGGCGTAGAAGTCTTAGTAAGGTAATATTATTATACTTAGGACTAGTCTTAACTTTTAAGGCTAGTAAAGATCCCTAATTCTTATATTTAACTTAGTAACTTTAATAGGGAGCCCTTATCTATATAAGCGCTTAGTTATTAGTAAGCTTAGCCCTACTTTACTTTAATCTCTAATATTACTAAATAGTAAAAGGGGGAGTAGTAAATTACTTATATCTAAGCTATCTCTAAGAGTATTTAGTAGATAGCTATAATAGAGTTTCTAACTTATAGGAGCCTATATTTTACTAATACCTCTCTTAACTCTACCCTTAGCTACAGGCTTTTATATTAGACCCTATTACAGGACTAGGTACTAGAACTATAATACAAGGGAAGCGAGATACTATAATTTAACGATACCTAATAGGGCGCTATATAAGTTCTTATTATCCTACTACTATAATAGGCTAGCTAATTAGTCTACGTAGGGCCTAATCTTAATACGTACTATAACAGCCTAATTAATACTAGTGTTTTATAACTACTAGCTAGTAATATTACCCTCCTAGATAAACTACCCTTTCACGGATCTGTTATAACGCACCCTCGCCTACTAAACGTTAGTCGCGATATTATCTAAAAGCTATCTAAGGATCGTTAAGTTTAGGAAACCGCTCCCCTACCTTATATTATACTAATCTATACAAGAGAAATGTATTTATCTCCGCTAACAACCCTACTATTATTACGGACCTTATTAATTAATAACTATCTAGTATTAAGCTAGCGTTTAAGTATATAGATAAGATACTAGACTTCGTAGCCCCTATCCTCGACGTCCTATTAGGAGATTAGCCCGTAGATATTAATACTAAACTCTATAAATAGGCTTTTTAATACCTGCTTATAAGGTCTTATTCTAAGATTAGCCGCTATAAGGGTACTTAATAGTAACCTACTTCGTCCTTTCTACTACTATTATAAGACCTAGAGAGATAGTACTATAGCTTTTAAGTAGGAGCTAATTAAAACTCGAGCCTCTAGAAGGAGCTAGGTCTCGCGGGTTCTTCTTTATACCTACTCCCTATATTAGATAAATTACTCGTCTATTAGAAAGAGCTTAAAATCTTTATAATAGTATAGTATTTAAAATAGAGGCTAATATCCCTTTTAGATACTATATCTAATAGATAGATCCTAATATACTTATATAAGGAAACTAAAGTAGCTTATAAGGAGGCGTTTAATAAACTAGTTCAGGTTATAAGAAATATTAAAAATACTAATAATTAATTAATAAATAAAGAGGACCTAAGGAAAATATAGCTATTTAATATTTAATAATTATACGAACGCTAATTAGTCCTATATTACCTAAAATCTAATACTAATAATAAGAAATATATAAGTAATTTAATTTTATTAGTTATAAACTTAATACTATAAGATCTTAATAATACTTATACCGTTAGATTTGTAAATAAGATTTCCGCTCGCCCTAACAGCCGGTCGGACGCGGGAATAGGCTACCTAAGTATTATTAGAGGTAAGAGTACTTATTAGAAGCTTAGCTAGTACTACTAAAATCAGATTTAAACTCCTCGCTTAAACTAGTAACTAATTCTAAATAAGATATAGATACCTTAGTATTATAATATACGGCTAATACCGTAGTAACTATATTTTTAATCTATAATAAACGACTTAGTTAGTATTAACAGATTTAGTAGGATTTAATAATAGACCTCTAACCTACTAACCGTTGAGATTTTTCCTCGCTAACCTATTAAGGTCTTTAGGATTATATTTTACTACTCTATTAGCTATTACGGCCTTTTAAAAAGCTTACCTAGACCTACTTCCTAGTAGCGAGACTTAGCGGCTCGTACCTTAGCGCTAGAGTAATCCTACTCTAGATTATATTATTAAAGTCCCTAACTTAGTTAGTTATAAAAAATATAATCCCTTAATTATACTCGAGTTTATAGAGGAAGACTAAGACGCGAGCGTTATAATAACTATTAATTAAACGCGCCTATATAAATATATCCACCTTATCTAGAAGGACTAGGGCCTTCTAGTAATATACTAGTTAAGAGATATAGGATAACTAATCCTCTAGCTTCTTTAGTTTATAACCTAGTTCTCTAGTAGAAACCTAGATAGTTAGAATACCTACTAGTATTAAACGGGATAAGTATATACCGCGTAAAGTAGCTATTTTAAATACTCTAATAGTACCTTAGTAGTTAAAGCCTTATTAACCCTAGGAGGGCTACTAAACTAGATATTAGCGTAAGAATTTATAATTAGATATTATATATATTATTATAAGAGTATAATTAGGCCTCGTCCCTTTCCTACTATAAAGTTATTCAACGTATAGTTAGATATTTCGCTAAGATAAGCCTTAGCGAGGGCTAGGACGAGCTACTTTTTCTAGGAGGAGATCGCGAGATTAATAAAAGATAACAGGTTTTAAATAATATTAGAGATATTATCTACTATAAACTTAACTCTAGAGGTTGTTAGCTTATTATCTTATCCTATTATTATCTAGTAAGAGGAAAAACTTATACTATAATTTATTATTAAAGCTCCTCCCGCGTATAATTAGATTATAAAGGAGTAAATTATCCTCCTTTATCTTCATTAGCTCCCTACTATTACTCTTAACCTTATTTTCTAGTATAAGAGTAAACTATCTATTATCTAACGATTTTTTCTCGGTTATTCCGTTAATACGTAGTCTAATATAGTTAGAGTTATTCTTATAGAAGAAGGTAGTATTAACTATAATCTAACCCTTAATAGGAACCTTAACTACCTCCCCTTTTTCTATAAAAAAGGCGTTTCTATAGTACTAAAGGTAGTATACCCCTAATAAGGAAATAAACCGCCGGCCCTATTATATAAGATTAGTCTTTATCTCGCGTCTACGCGGATAGTATATTAAGGGAAATGCGGTAAGGGTAATAATCCGCTTAATACTAGTAAATTTTATAATACCTAGTACTACTAAGACTTCGCTAAAGATAGCTCCGTTAGAATCGAGATATTAGTACTCTAGATAGAAATATATAATACTAGTCGCCGTCGTCTTCTCTTTACCTATATTAAGACAGGTAGTATATATAATTATATTTAGTTTAAAAAGAGCTTAAAGTAGTTCGTATATAGTTTTACTATTCTTAAGAAGCGGAATTAGATAATCTATTATTAAGGCGTATTTACTTTTAATAAAGTCTACTAGTATACTAAGGTACTTTAGCTTTATAGTATCTTAACTAATATTATTACTTAATTTAGTCTAGTACGCTTCTAATTCTAGAAGGTACTAGTAGAGGAGATTTCGTTTAATCTAAGCTAAGATTCTAAGTTAGAGATTAATATAAAAGGGTAGGAAACTACACCTAGGGTTTATCCTCCTTAAGGGAGATATTATAGATATCTTATAAGACTATTCTTAGTATATCTTATAATTTATCCGACTTAATATTAATATAAAACACTAGATCCAAAGTCTTCTTATCTAATATCTCTTAGTAATCAAGCTTCTTAATATATTAATGTACTTACTAATCTATATATAAGTAATAAAGATATACTTATCTAGCCTATCTACTTCTCCTATAAGTACGGACTCTATAGTCTCGTACTAACTTATCTTATTATTCCAGCTATATTATAGCTAGCTTAACTATATAAGCTTAAAGTAAGGGAAAATACTATTTATTAATAGTTTTATACTCTAGCCTTAAGGCGCGAGCTCCTAATATTATAGGCGGAATATCCTTATTAGCTATAAAGGCTATAATTTAGACTTTATCTATAGACTCCGCCTTTTAGGCTTCCTTAATAAAACCTACTACTAATACCTTAAGATTATCGACTATAATAGACTATAGGAGAGGTAGGGATATAGGGCTACTAGGAGGTATAGCTAGTAGTTATAGAGAGATAGATAGCTTTAAAGTAATTTTAGTTAGTACTATTATCTTAGTAAAGGAGTAATTCTAAAGGATAAAGATTTATAAGGCGGGTGATATAGCTAATTAAGAAGGATATTTTTATCTATTTATAAGCTTAACTACGTCTATCTATTTAGACCGTAGTATAATAAATAGATAATTCTAGATTAATAAAGAGAACTAGAAATAGAGCTTTAAAGGATATTATATATCTCTTCTAAGAGTTTAATACACCTATTTTCTTCTCTAAAACTTAGATTTATCTCTTATATAGACTTAACCTATCTTAGTAGTAAATATAGCTAGTTAAGAAAACTATCTTATATATAAATATATAAACCTATAAGTATAAATATATAGATTAATTAACTAGGTCTTCTAAGTATCTTCCTTATTAGTATAAGTAGTATTCTAGTATATAAGTATAGGACTTATACTATCTAGCCTAATATAAGCTCCCGTCTAGATATCTTAAATAGGGTGAAGTATAATATAATAGATAGAAGAGATATAATTTATTATACTAGTTTAAGCCTAAAGGCGTTATTAATAGGGTAGTAGTACGCGTATACCCCGTCCTAGTCCGCGTATACCCTATCCTAGTACGCGTATACCTCCCTCTATTTAGCTTAGAGGCTACTAGCGGGTTATATTATACTATTACTTATAACTTTCCCCTTAATAGACGGATTTTAAAGGGGTTTAGCCTATTAGACTCTATATAAAAATATTTATATTTATATTTATATTTATATTTTATACTCTACTATCTAGCTACTTAGAGTTAATAAGGGTAGTTTATATCTAACTTATTAGAGGAAATTATAGTTTATAAAAGAAAACCTTATCCCCTAGTTTATTTACTATTATACTTCTAGATCTTTAAATATTATATACTATCCTTTTTTATATTCTTTATACTATTTTATTCTTTTTTTTTACTAGGATTACCTACCCCTTTATCCTCTAGTTAGAGCCTACCTACTCTTATATTACCTTAAAGAGTTATTTCCTTACTAGTATAAACTAGCTAAGTATACTTTATTAAATTACCTATTTAATTACTACTTTTAACCCTTTTAAGGTTAATACTATTTAATAGAAATTATTTAACCCCGCCTTTTAAAGTATCTACCTCCTCCTCTCTATATAATTAGGGTAGAATATAAGTATATATTTAATATTTTAATACCTCTATTTATATTTATAATTAATACTATTAACCTTAGGTACCCTCCTCTTATATAAAAAGGCGTATAGTCCTATTTTCTTTATATATAATTAGATACTTATAAAGCTCTTAGCCTTAAAAAGCCTTATATAAAGACTAACTCTTATTAAATCTTACCCCTATATATTATTATCTTAGTATAACTAGGGATACCCTCTTAATATCTTAACTACTTCTCCTTTTATCTCTCCTTTACCTACCTTTTAATTTCTTTAGGAGTAAGCTAGGCTACTATCCTAATATCTACTCCCTCTACTACTACTTAGAGGGCTCCCCTTACTTAAGATTACTTCTCCTCTATTAAAGTCTTTATAACCTTTTTCTCCCTTCCCCTTTTCCCTTTTAATTTATAATAGATCCTCGCGTTCCCTTCTTTAATTAATAGGTAGATCCCTTATACTATTAATATATATAATATTAATTAGTTAAGGCCTATTCTTATTAATAAGACCCCTAATTCTACCTTTAATATTTATATATTAATTACTTTAAAGGCCTTAAATATTATCTCTAAATATTTATTTTATATAATATATAATATTATAATATTAAGCTTCTTTACTTCTAGTATCCCCTTTAAATTATATTATATCTTTATTATATAGGTTATTATTAACTAGATTATTATATTATAAATTTATCTTATCTTATTAAGTATAATACCTTATATTAAGTTAGTAATAATTAATAGGTCTAGCTTTTATATCTTTATCTTTAATCTTATCTTATTAATATATAAGCCCTACCTTAATTTATTATTAATATAAAGTTTAAAGACTCTTATTAATATCTTTAAGTATATTATTATTACTTTAAAGTCTATTATTACTTTTATATTAAACCTCTTTAAGCTCTTTAATAAATAAATTAACTTATATTTATAAGGGGTAAAGGTTACTTTATATATATTTACTTAATAAAGGTATATTTTATATATCTTTACTAAGATTTTATAATTCTCCTTAATATCTTTATTATATACTATTAAATAAATATTATTAATAAAGCCTTTAATTTATACTTAAAGCTTTATCTTTATATACTCTTTTATAAGTAGGGAGTTAAAAAATAAAAATAAAATAGGTAATATTAAAGATCTTTAAGAGATCTTAATTTTTATTATCTTTATCTTATTTATTTCCTAGCTTAATATAATTATTATAGCCCTTTTTATTAAGAAGCTTTATACCTATTATATAATAAGGGTCAAGACCCCTTTCTTCTTTAAGTTATATAATAACCTCTTATAAGAGATATTATTAAAGGCCCTTATAATATCTAATAATAGTATACTTATTATATTAGACTTATTATAATTTTATATTATATATACTACCTCTATTATTATTTTAAGGGATATTATTATAAACTTCTCCTTCTTTATCTTTATTTATTATTAAGGTAGTAGTTTATATTCCTTTATAAGGTTACCTAGCTTCTTTATTATAACTACCTCTAATACCTTCCTTAAGGTATTAAGAAGGATAATTAAATAGTATAATTTTAATTTAAGGTAATCCTCTTTCTTTAATTTCTTTAAGATAATTATATTAACCTTCTTAAATTTTAATTAAGTAATATCTAACTTTTAAGTAAGCTTAGAATAAATATATAAAGTTAAGTAGTAGCTTCCTCTCTACTATTTTTAAAAACTTATTTAAAAACTTATTTATCTTTAATATTTTATCTTACTTTAACTTATTAATTACTTTATAAACTTCCTCCTTTATAATCTTTATATTTATTATTAGGGGTATTTTATATTAAAACCCTTAAATATTACTTAGATTTACCTTTAAAGGTAGGGGGAAGAAGGTCCCTTAAAAGACCTCTACCTTCTTTTAAAATAACTCTATCCTAAGGCCTCCTTTATCCCTCTTAAGGGTAGGGAGCTTTAGGAGTTTTTAAAGTAATATACTTCTCTCTTAGCTCTATTTAACTAGTTTTTAGAGCCTATTAAGTAATTAAAATACCTTATATACTCCCTCTTTAAAATAAAGTACCTTAATTTTTTTTAATATCCTCCTTTTAATCTTTTAAACCTCTTATTATACCTTTAGATTCTTTTAACTTCTATTATAATTATATTTAACCTTAAGCTTTAATACTATCTTTATAACGTTTATATAATTTAAGTTCTAGAAGGACTTTATTTTTAAAGAGGGCTTTACTTATAATATTACCTTTTTTATAATATCTATTAGGTTTTAAAGTATATTAGCTAGGTAGTTATCTATCTACCCCTTAATTATTAACTCCCTATTTAATAGTAAGTATTAAAAGGTACTTATTTACCTCTTTATCTCCTTTAAGTCTATTATCTTTTATATCCTTTATAAGTATAAGATTATTACCTCTACTTTAAGGCTAACTTTAATATATATTAAAATATAATTAAACTTATAATAAAGGTCTAACTTAATATAATATCTTAATAATATTTACTTAATAACCTCTATTATAAATATTAAATTAATAATACTCTCTACTTTCTTTATCTTTTAAGTTATTATATCCTTTAATAAGATAAATTTTATTCCCCTTTTTTTATAATATTTATAAATATATCTACTACTTTATAATATATATATCTACCCCTATTATTTTAATTTAAGTAATAGAGGTTAAAGTCTCTTATTAATATATATTCCCTAGGCTAATTAGACTACTCCTTTACCCCTAGTAATATAAAGGGGCTATTTATTAAAGTCTTAAACTTTAAGCTAAGGTTATATATATTATATATCTAGAGATATATTAATACTTCCCCTTCCTTTCTTATAACTTATATCCTTAGGGAGTATAAGTCCTTTAATATAAATTTAACCTCTTATTTATTAATATTTTAATATTTATTTATAAAGAAATATATCTTTATATCCCTCCCTACTTTATATATTAAGTAGAATACTCCTCTACTTAAGTTATATATTAAACCTATCCTCTTTATATATAATAGCTTTTAAATAGCTAGGATATTTATTTATTATATCTCTTTATCTTTTAATAGTATTATTATTATTATAATCTACTCTTTTTATATATTATATTATGATAGTTTTATTATTTTTTATATCTTTATAAAGATCTCTATTAAATATCCTTTATAACTTCTACTCCTTTAATACTTAAAGCCTCTTATACTAGTATTTCCTTTAATATTTATTAATTTATCTTTATTACTTAGAGAGTAATTAGCTTTCTTAGCCTATTTTATAATATTATTATTAATAGTAGTATAATTCCCCTTTTTTTTATATCCCTTTAAAGACCTACTTATATTATAATCTTATTAAGGTTTATAAACCTTAATATAAACTTCCTCTTCTTTTTTATTACTATTATTATCTACTCCCTTTAAGATTACTTTTAAGTATCTTATTATTTATTTCCTCTTATAAAGCTTTTATATAGTTTCTTCTTATTTTCTACTATCTTTTAATAAAGCTTATTTAATTCTTTTACGTTAATTATATACCCTTACTTTTAGGTTATATAACTATTCTTTTTATAAATATTATACTTCTTAACCTCCCCTTCTTTTACTTTATACTCCTTTAAATTATATCTATTAATATAGATTTTATATTATATTAAATTCTTATAATATCTTATTATATATTTATATTATTAGTAATTAAAGTATTATATTATAACTTTATTCCTCTTTTACCTTTTATATTTTAAGAGGTTATATCCCTTTATTAAGCCCTTCTTAATTACTTTATTTATTATCTCTAACATAAGGAGCTTTAATAATAGTAAGGCTCTCTCTTTTATTACCTCTCCCTCTCTCTTCTTTTATATAACTATTTATAATTAAGCTATCCTTATAATTTTTAGCCTTAAGAGGTTCTTTTTATTTTATTAATAATAATTTTTTTAACCTCTTTTTATTTTAATATATCTACTATCTTCTTTAATACCTTATATATTATAATTAAGAAGGTTTATCTTAATACTTTTACTAACTTATATACCTTTTTTATTTAATTATTATTCTCTTTTAACTCCTCTCTTACCTTTATCTTTATTATAAATAATATTAAATTACCTTTAATTAAGTATTTTATTATTATAATCTCTTATATTTTTAAGAATATAATTATCTTAAATCTCTTAATTGATTACTCTTTAATAAGTACCCTTATTATTTCTCTCTTAATTTTATTTTTAATCTAGATTATTAAAATCCTTACCTTTTTATTATTTATTACTTTAAATCCCTTCCTTATAATATTATTTATTATTATTATAATAAATATCCCTTTAAGGCTTATATTACTTATTTTTATACCTATTAAGCTCTAGCTAGTTATTTATACCTAGCTCCTTTTATCCCTTTATATCTTCCCTCTTTAAGATTATTCTTCTATTATTATTTTAAATTTATATATCTCTTTAAGCTATTAATCTACTTTTATAATAAGTTCCTTTATATATTTAAACTTTATCTTTATTATCCTTTTTATTTTATATATTATTCCTCCTTTTAATATATTTTATATACCTATTATAACTTTTAAAGCCTTTATTAATATTCTCTTAATGCGTATTCCCTTATCTTTAAGTTCCTTCCCCTCTATTAGGCTCCCTAGCCCCTATATAGATATCCCTCCTCTACTTCTTAACCTACTACCTCTACCCCTACTACTACTTATAATTCCTCCCCCTATATTATATCCTAATATTAGGACTTATCTTATTATATATTAAAGTAAATTTAAATTAAGTATTAATCCTCCCTAGAAAATTAGACTTATACTTTTATTAAAATATATATATTATAAGTATAATCTATTTATAATACGCTAAGTAGTTATTACTATTAGAATAGTATAGTAGAAGTATAAAGCGCTAAGGAGCGGATAGTCTTCAGCCGTACTACTTAGATATTACTTAGGTAAGCTTAGTTAACTACTTAGAATACTCCCGCTAGCTAACTACTAGGCTAAATAGGGGGAGGTCTACGCGTACTAGGGCTACGTATACGCGGACTTAGAAGAGGTATACGCGGACTTAGATAAGGTATACGCGTACCGCCGCCCTATTAATATTTATAAACTCGACTAGGTTTGTAAATTTATATAAGCTAGGTTTAGTTCGATAATACTAAGGATTTCTCTTAGCTTATTACCTACTTGTAATAGATTAAACTTCCTTTAATCTTACTTTTATTTTTTATTTCCTATAATTATTTAGATTATTAATTATTATAACCTATTTGTAATATTAATAGGCTCTACTATCCTATTACTAGAAGCTCTAGCTAGGAAAGCTAAGTATACCGTTAATACTTTTAATTCATTAAATCTAAATACTACCCTTATAAAATAATAGTATTACGCTTTAGATTCTATAAATATATATATCTAGGAAGTTATAGTAAAAGTTATAGATAAAATTAATTATCTAAAGGAGGACTATATATAATAGATAGAAGAGGAGGGTAAGGTATTTATAGCCTAAGTAGTGTTAGCTAGGGAGAATCTTATTATATATAAGTAATTAAAGGGTCTAGTAACCTTTAGAAGAAATATTACACTATTCTTTAATAGTATTAAAGATTCTCTAATTAACTTAAGCTTAGTTAAGTTAAGAAATAAGCTTACCTATACTAGATATAAATAGATCTATTACTTAAGCCCTTATAGGATTATCTCTTAGGTAGTAGCTTTCCCCCCTATAATCTAGATAGGAGGTTTTATACTAGACTATATATTTAACTATCTTATTAATAGTATAGAACTAGGGGAATTTTAAGTATAGTATATAAAAATCAGCGAAATTCTACGCGCGTTTATAGTAGAAGAACCTTTATAGTAATCTAATAGCTATAGTTTATTTCTCGAAGGTTAAGTCTACCCTATAAAAAGATAAGAGGTAGTATTTCTAATAAATAAGTAGCTCTTAATAATTATCTAGTACCTAAAAAAGATTTAGTAATATTATAAAAGTATAAGTATATTAATAAAGGATAAGAAATAGTACTAATCTAGATAAGTAGGTGTAAGTAGAAATTAGCTACTATTATATATAAAGTATTACTAATAACGTCTACTAAAGAAATTTAGTATATATTCTTAAAAGCGCTAATTAATTAGATACTACTCTTAGGTAACCTACTCTCTAATATAGTTTAGACTAGTTACTATTAGAGAATAAAAAGGAGCTTAGGAGAACTAATAATAAATTACCTAATTATAATAATTTCTAAGGACCTAACCTAGGATATCTCTATTACTTTATAAGTCGGCCTAGAAACGGGAGATTAAATAACTAATATATTTAAGTTAAGGCCGACTTAATTATCTTTATTAAGCTATTTATAACCTTAACCTTAAAACCCTTAGGAATATAATTCTTCCCTTCTTTAGTAGTATTTTCGTGTTCCTAGTATAATTTACTATTATCTGCTATATTAAGGTTATAAACTGTAATTAATTTACCTTTATATATTATCTATCTATTATAATCTACCGCGTTAAATATATATAATAATAGATATTCTTCCTCTCCTTTAAGTACTTTATCTCTGTACTATATATATAAAATTAGGTTAGCTTCGTATATATATTAAAGGGGTTAAGATAATCTAATATACCCGCCTAGATATAACTAATAGCCGGTAGTATATTATAATACATACCTGTATTAAGTAAATCTATTCTATATTAATTTTACTCCTTTATACCTTAATATAGTTCCTTACTAGGCCGTTTATTAAAGAGAGTAGTCTGTAATTTAAGCTATATATAGAACTATAGCCTAGTATACCTAGTTAAAGATAAGGGTAGCTTAATTTACAGACTTTAATAAGATATTATATTTAACTCCTTAGCCGACGACTAACAGGAGATTATAAGCTTGAAGGAGGTAAATATAGATATTAAGTAGTTATAGAAGCTAGTTATAAATTAAGGATAGTTATATACTCCTTTCTTAGGTAGCTTATAATCTTAATATCTATTTAAGAAGTTTAATAGTATATAATTTTACGCTAATAAAAGAAGTTATAAATAATCTTAAAGAGAGTAGAAGGATAGAGGAAGGGATAGGAAATTCGCGTAAGGCTAGAATAAATATCAGCTATAAGTCTTTATATAAACGTTGAAATACTACTATATATAGAAGGAAAAACCCGCTAAATACCTTAAAGTCGTACGTTACTTGAAATACACTAGATTAGGGATTAGAGGTAAAGGCTAGGAGGTATATATAAAGCTAGAAAAAGGTAGGTATAGTAATAGAAGTATATTATACGTCCTTTAAATTACTAAGGCGCTAATAATATAAGAAATAAAGCGGTTAAAGGTAGAGCTTTATCTATAAAATTACAGCCTATTAGGTACTTTTTTAGTAGGGCTTATATTACGTAGTATATAATAATATTACTATAAGCGACTTTACTAGTATAAGACTAGTAAAAGATTCACGTAATAGGCGCTATATACTAATATATTAATAATAAATCTAAACTTAAACCTAGCGCTTTCTATTATAGGGTTTTTAACCTATTATAAGATAAGCGTACTATTATTATAAAGTATCCTATAAATAACTCCGTTAATTATTTATAAGATTTAATTTAAAAAGTAGAGTAGTCTTATAAGCTATCCTTCTTATAATATAGCTATTAATTATTCTAAATAAGGACCTTTAAAGGTATTATTAAGACTAGACTGACCGTCGAGTCGGGTTTCGGTACTATGAATTGGTACCGACCCGAATACTCGGTACCAGTTTAGGTACCGACCTGAATACTCGGTACCTACTTCCGGTACCGACCCGAAAAGCCCTCGGTACCTTGGCGAGTCGGGTTCGACCGACCCGACTCGCCAAGGTACCGCCAAGACGCCAAGCCCCTAATAAAATAGTAAGGGACACCAAATTTTTTCTAGAATTACCCCTATACTAAAAATAGATTTTTTTTAATTAGAATTTAAATACCCCCCTTAATTCCCTAGGGATATGCATTACCTTTTTGCATTACCTTATTTACTTTTTAGAATTACCTAGGTAATAATAATAACAATAATTAATAATATAGTAGTAAATCCTATATATAGTAAGAAATACTACTATAAATAGAAAACATTACTAATATTATAGTCTTTATCTTTATAGGGATATGCATTACTTTTTTATATTACCTTATTTACTTTTAAAAATTCCCTAGGTAATAATAATAATAATAATTAGAAAAAAAAATAGAATAAATAGTAAGAAATACTACCAAAAATAGAAAATATTACTAGAGAAAAAAGTCTTGGCGAGTCGGATTAATACTTGGGGTCGATACTCGGTACCACCCCTTAGTATTGACTCGAATACTCGGTACCAACTATTGGTACCGACCCGAATACTCGGGCTAGGAATTTGGTATTGACTCGCCAAGAGTCGAGTCGGGTACCCGACTCGAGTTCGAAGTACCGACCCGACGCGGTTAGTCTAATTAAGACTTTTAAGTACTAAGCTTTTATTAGCTATTAAGGACCTAATAAGCCTATTTAAACTCTTATTCTTTACACCTAGTAAATAAACCCTACCTATCCTAATTCCTACCTAGGGGTAATATCTATTATAGCGCTATTATATACTTTAATAATAGAATTATATAGCTTTTTAGGTAGATCTAGTTAAGTCCTAGTAAAAAGCGCTCCGTCCTCTGGGGAGAGGGAAAAGTATACTCTATATCTCTTTATATATAGGTTTAATATAATTAAAGGCTTAAAGAAATTCTTAAACTTATTAATATATATATAGCCTTTTTTCACATCTGTAATATTATTATAGCTACCTATATACTACTTTATTAAAATATTTCTTTTAGGCTAATCTACTAGCTTATACTTAAACTCTCTTTCTAATATATAATAAGTATATATCTATAGTAGTATATAGAAAAATAACTCTAGGTTATATTAGTAGGTATAGGAAACACGACGTAATACCTTAATTACTATAAACTCTATTATATCTATCTACTATTATACGCCGCTTCTTCTACTACTATTCTCCTTACTATATTCCGTATTAATTAATATACCTATAAAGCTGTTAGCTTCCTTTAGATCTATTATTATAATATTATTCTCTAAGATATCTCTATATAATATCTTTCCCTCTATATATAGAGACTTATACGCCTTAACTACGTCGCGGAGAGCCTTTAGTAGTTCTAGGATAGACTAGAAGTCGCGGAGTACTTGACCAGCTAGCGAGATTATTAAGTAATATAAGGTATAGTAATTAAACGAGCTATTATTATAGGTATAAAGACTTATTATCTAGCTATTAACCTCCTTATCCCGCTTAGCTTTATTAGAGCTCTAGCTATTAGACCTTAATCTCTTAGATAGGCTCCTTCTAGTATCAACCGACTTTCATTTCTTTGGTAAATCTCTAGCGGTACCTAGGCTACAGATCTAACTAAATAATTAAGGGAGGAGAGACTAAGACTATAAAAAGGAGGATTTAGGACTTAATATAGTATTCTAAAAAGTATATAGCTTCCTAAATATTAACCCCTTACGCATTTCCGTAATACTAGTAATATAATAGTAACTAAATAGTTTAATAACTCCCTCTACCCCTCTTTCACGTACTAATCTAAGGAGATCGGCTTCAGGTTATTACTTAGCAGAGACCTAGGAGAGCTTAGTAATATATTACAGATTCTTAGAGCTAGGAGTTCAGGTATAAAAGCAAGATATATCGCGATATATAATCGCCTATTAGTAGGTAATAGGAATCGGCTCTAGCTATAACCTTCTCTTCTTACCTATTATATCTTTTATAACGGTGATAAACTAATTGCTATTATCTCGCTCGATAAAAGTATTAAGACCTAGCTCTTTATTACTTATTATTACGTATCCTACTATTATATAGATATAACGCTCTAGCTCCTTATATATATCGAAAACAGTCGAGCTGTAAGGGCCTAAGTAGTCGAATACCTATACCTGTATATCGTTTCTATAGAGAGTAAAAGTGTAGACGTATTAGCGGGTCGGCTAAATAGAGAATACGTCGCAGATATATCTACTAATTTAAAGTAGTATTACTTTCTTATCCTTATTAGACTCTTTAAGTTCCCTAATTACTTTAACGTCCTTCTAGTTATAAACTACCTTCGATAACTTTTTATTACTAGGCTTAATAAATAGATTAATTTAATATTTAACCTTATAGCTTATAAGATCTCTAGTAGTACTTATATAGTAAACGCCGCGCTTACTTAATAGGAACTTATCTCGGAAATTAAACTACTATTTATAGACCTTATTTTATACTAGTATCTAAGGGAAATTAGTCTACTATCTATCTATATATCTTTCTTATATAGCTTAACATATTTCCTTTATATACTTAGTCTAAAGTTTTCCCTTAAAATATTTAGAGAAGAAACCCTTAACGCTCTAATATATATATCCCCTTATCTCTTTAAAGATCCTTCCTTCTACTAGTTTCTAAGTTTACTTACCACCTTACTAAGAGGCGGATAAACTCGTAGTTAGAGTACTATTAAAGGAGATAGGAATACTTATAAGAGGAGTTATTTAAGAGACTATATTAATAAGGTTAAAGACGGCGTTTTAAATATTAATATTAGAGGCTTATTTAATAATAAGCTATAATAGCGCACGGTAGTATTTATAATTAAAGTTACTATTTTAGATATATCTCCGAAGTCTTAATAGATTAGAAGCTATATCTCTACTCCTAGTTTTTAACCGAAGATTAAGTATAACTTCGCGGCCTATTAATATTATAAGTAACCTTAAAATAGCCTTTTAAGGATCTAAATCAGCTCTATTAACGACGTTATAGTAGGAGAGAGAATTAGGCTCGTATCTCTACTCTACTTTCTAGAGCGGATCTCGTAAATAATCTAGATATTTATCTAAAGAATACTATACGATAATATTACAATCGTTTTATAATAGTTTAGCTATCTTAAGGTAGGGGCGTAAGGCCTAGGCTATAGTAAGCTTTATATTAGTTCGTAGGTTTAAAAGTAATAGCGAGGAGGCTAGGAAAGTTAGAGGTAAAGTTAGGTAAATATAATCCCGCGTTAATCTTAAGGATAACTAATAGGCTATTAAGGGCAACTAATTACTTATACGCTAGAAGCTCTCGACTAGTCGGCCTAATTTTAAGCTGAGAAGGGCTAAGTAGTATAAAAGTCCCTACGGTTTTTTAGTCCCTACGCTTGTTAAGTTCCTACGGTATAAAATCTCCTACGATATAAAAGTCCCTATACTTTTTAAGACCCTATAATTGTACAGTCCTTACGATATAGAAGTCCCTATACTTGCATAGTCCTTACAGTTCCAGGCTCCCTATACTTCTAGAGTCCTTACTCCCTAAGAATCCCTACACTTCCAGGCTCCTTACACTTCCAGAGTCCCTACACTTTCAGGCTCCCTACACTTCCAGAGTCCTCACTCCCTAAGAATCCTCATACTTCCAGGCTCCCTACACTTCCAGAGTCCCCACACTTCCAGGCTCCCCACACTTTCAGGCTCCCTACACTTCCAGAGTCCTTACTCTCTAAGAATCCTTACTCCTCTAAAGTTCTTATTCCCTTAAAGCTCTTACTCCGTCTAAGTTCCTAGTCCTTAAAACTCCTTGAAGTCTCTACTTAGAATATACTCGAAGCTATAAAGGCTCCTACCTATAACTCGCGTTCTATACTCTAAGGGCTAAAGATACTACAATAAGTCTTAGACCTAGCCCTGTACTCGTTTCAGTAAAGTTAGAATTAGCAGGGTGCTAGAATTAGTAGGGGGGGTGCTAGAATTAATAGGGGGTGCTAGAATTAATAGGGGTTGTTACTAAAATAGCTAAAAGGGGGAGGATATTCTTAGATTTAGTAGGTAGGAAGGTTATATAGGATACTTAAATCTCTAATATAACTATATACTTCGCTTAGTTAAAAGTAAGAATCTTTACATTTAATTAATTAAACTTAATAACTAATTAATATTATTACGTCTACGTTTTAGAAAGGAATATAAGAATATACCTTACTTAGTAAAAGCAAGGATATAATAACTTACTAGAAGGAAATTAAATCTAGTAAATAAGGTAGATTTACTAGCGAGGTTATATTATATAGATCTTGTGTTAATTATTTGTAAGAATAGAAGGTATTATATTTACTAATCGACTAACTATAAATAATAGCCTCCTATAATAATAGAGATTATATATACGATTCCGATATATTAATATTAAGCTAATTAGAAGCTAGAAAGTAATATATCCTCTACCTATTAATCTACTACCTAAAGACTTCGAAGATATCATCCTTAAAAGCCCGTAGAAGTCGGAGGAAGAATCTCTATAAACTAAGTCCGGTTTTATAGTACTATAGTTCTTATTATATAGTAATTTATTAATTAGGCGCGGACTTACAAGTTAATATACGTAATATATACGGCTAGCCTATATTATAGTATCTAAGCCCTAGGTTAAGAAGTCGATCTACTTATTCTAGATAGTCGTCTAGCGTTAATCTAATAGATTCTTGATACTATTAGATAGCTACGTCTAGATCTACCTCTATTTCTTTTCTATTAAATCTAGTAGTATATCTAATTCTAAGGCTTTAAATTCGACCCGCTTATTTTAAATAATTATCGGGCGTTAATCTAATAGATTCTAGGAAGTACTCGTACTATCTATAAGTAAGTCCGCTCGCTTAGTAGTAGTAGGAGAAGCTACTAATTATCTAACTAGAATTTAGCCTATTTTACTAGATCTTCTCTATATAAATACTGATTTCTAGTTAATAATACTATTATAGCTACTATAGTAAATTATATCTATATAGATACTTAGGTCTATTATTCTATTACTTAGCTAACTAATTAGATATACTAGATAACTTCCCTTAAGAAGCGCCCCTAAACTAGTAATATTATCGCCTTCACCCTTCGCCTTAGTATTACTACTCTAGTTACCGGTATTACCCTATAAGATAATACTACCTTCCTAGGTTAGGTATAGCGTAGTACTGTTAAAGATTAGCTAGAGCGACAGCTAGAAGATAAGGATATTACTATACCTAGGTAGATTATAAGTATAGAGGATTTCTAATAGAAAGGCTATAATACCTATACGCGGGGAGATATCTCTATCCTCTAAACTTATTATTACCCTTTTATATATAGTAAAGCCTTAATTTACTAGGTTATTAGGTAATAATTTACTTATTCTGCCGCTAATTTCTAATAGAATTCTATTCCTATTTAAGAGCTTCTCTAGTATTATTTTTTACCTTTTTACTCGCCCCCTTAATTTAATACTAGCGAGGCTATAGGGCATCCTTAAGAGGGTCCTATAATAACTTAATCTAATAAAGATTAGGCGAGTTTAGAGTCTAGTCTACCTTTAAGATACTACGTCTTTCCCTTTTATCTTAATAAAGCTTTACTACTTTAATATATATAGGAGTATTATCTTTAATAACCTAGACGTTCTTACTAGGGTTCCTTACTATAGCCTCCTCTATATATATAAATAAGCGAGCTAATAAGATATATTCTTTATACTATTTACCGTTAATACCGTGGCCCTTTAAGACTAAAAGGGGGATATACTTAAAGATCTAGTTAATTTTCTAATTTTATTTTCGCCCCTTTTAGCCTCCGCCACGGGTTTTATATACTATATTAAACTCCCTAACCTATTAGTTCTCATCCTTTGATTTATTAGTAGTTCCCTATAAAAAGAGAGAATAACACGTACCTTAAATAGGGCATACTCTATAGTTCCAGGTATTTTAGTAAGACGACGCTATTTAGCTACCTTTTCTTCTAACACCCGATTCTCTAGTAAGATATCTGCCTCCATTTCACGTCTTTTAGCGGTTATACGAGCTAACTAGTAATACTAAGGCCTGATATCTAGCTCTATTAAACAGTAAGCCTAATATATCTACGTGAACTATACTAGAGTATCTACCATAGCGACCTTTTTAGGTAAGATATATTACTTAATAGAAATCCTTTATCTTTTTTAATTACCTCCTTAGATCTTATAGTAGTACTTATCTAAGGTAATAAAAATTAAACCCTTTTCTAGCTTACTAAGTATTACCTAGAGTATAGCTATAGTAGTCCCTATAGCATAGGTATAATATAGCTATAGTATAAGCTATAGTAGTCCTTATAACATAGCTATAGTATAGCTATAGCAGTCCTCATAATATAGGGTATAGTATAGGTATAGTATAGGGATAGTATTAGCTATAGTATAGGTATAGTATAGGTATAGCATAGGTATAGCAGTCCCTACAGCATAGGTATAGTATAGGGATAGTAGTCCCTATAGGATAGGGTATAGTATAGGTATAGTATAGCTTATAGCAGTCCCTATAGCATGGCTATAGTATTAGCTAATAGTATAGCTATAGTATTACCTAGAGTATAGCTATAGCAGTCCCTATAGTATAGGTATAGTATGACTATAGTATTAGCTATAGCAGTCCCTATAGTATAGCTACAGCAGTCCCTATAATATAGGATATAGTATAGGTATAGTATAGGGATAGTATTAGCTATAGTATTAGTTATAGTATAGGTATAGTATAGCTTATAGTAGTCCCTATAACATGGCTATAGTATTAGCTAATAGCATGGCTATAGTATTACCTAGAGTATAGCTATAGTAGTCCCTATAGCATGGGTACATGGCTATAGTATTAGCTATAGCAGTCCCTATAGTATAACTATAGCATGGCTACAGCATTAGCTACAGTATAGGCTACAGCATAGGTACAGCATAGCCTATAGTAGTCCCTACAGCATGGCTATAGTATTAGCTAACAGCATGGCTACAGCATTACCTAGAGCATAGCTACAGCAGTCCCTACAGCATGGCTACAGCATAGCTACAGCATTAGCTACAGCAGTCCCTACAGCATAGCTACAGCATGGCTACAGCTGTCCCTACAGCATGGGGTACAGCAGTCCCTACAGCATGGGGTATAGCATGGGTACAGCATGGGGACAGCATTGGCTACAGCATTGGCTACAGCATGGGTACAGCATGGCCTACAGCAGTCCCTACAGCATGGCTACAGCATGGCTACAGCATTAGCTACGGCAGTCCCTACAGCATAGGTATAGCATGGGGACAGCAGTCCCTACAGCATTGGCTACAGCATGGGGACAGCATGGGATACAGCATGGGGGACAGCATGGGGACAGCATGGGGACAGCATGGGGACAGCATGGGGACAGCATTAGCTACAGCATGGGTATAGCATGGGTACAGCATGGGTACAGCAGTCCCTACAGCATGGGTACAGCATGGGTACAGCAGTCCCTACAGCATGGGTACAGCATGGGTACAGCAGTCCCTATAGCATGGGGTATAGTATAGGGTACAGTACCCCTAGAATTATAGATCTTAGCGGGTTTTTAGGGAGCTTAGCCCCTAGAGTAGTTAGGTTTCTAGGGAGTCCCTAGCTTCATTACTAATCTCGTACCGAGCTAGCAACCCTCTAGTATCTAATGCTAAGACTATAAAGTTAACCAGCTTATTCTAAATAGTTATCTAGTATTAATCTAATAGATTCTAGAAACTATTATATAGCTTTATTTAGATCTACTTTAATTCCTTTTCTAAGATATCTATCTTAATAACTAGCCCTAAGACTTTAAAGTTAACCTACTTGTTCTAGATAGTTATCTAGTATTAATCTAATAGATTCTAGGAAGTATTATATAACTACGTCTAGATCTACTTCTATTCCTTTTCTATTATATCTATTATAATATTAAAGTCCTAGATTATAAAGTTAACCCGCTTATTTTAAATAGTCGTCTAGTATTAATCTAATAGATTCTAGATACTATTAGATAGCTATGTCTAGATCTACCTCTATTCCTTTTCTATAATATTTTATACTATACTTAACCCTAAGACTTTAAAGTTAATTCGCTTATTCTAAATAATTATCAGGCGTTAATCTAATAGATTCTAGAAACTATTATATAATTATATCTAAATCTATTTTTATTCCTTTTCTATAATATCTAGTACCGTATCTAATTCTAAGATTATAAAGTCGACCCGCTTATTTTAAATAGTTATCTAGTATTAATCTAATAGATTCTAGAAACTATTATATAGCTTTATTTAGATCTATCTTTATTTCTTTTTTAAAATATCTATTATAATATTTAATCCTAAGACTATAAAGTCGACCCGCTTATTCTATATAGTTATCTAGCGTTAATCTAATAGTTTCTAGAAACTATTATATAACTTCGTTTCTATTAGCTTTATCTAGATCTACCTCTATTCCCTTATTAAAGTATTTATTATAATATCTACGCCTAATAATATAAAGTTAACCTACTTATTCTATTAGGATATCTTAATATATCTAGCTAGTATAATATAGCTTACTAGTAATATCCTAGTAGTATTAGTTCAGCTTCTTATTATCCTAATAGATATCCTTCTATCTAGATATCTAAGAGGCTAGGTAGCTTCCTTAAGGGGTATTTAGATAGTCCTTCCTCTAACTCCTTAAGAGGTAGAGATTAGTTCTTTTATAACTATAAAATTACTAGAGTATTAAGTCTACCTTTATAATACTATTAACTTACTAGTAATTTATACTATCTATTCTAGCCCTTAGGAACTAGCCTTCTAGTCTAGTTCTTTATAGTTCTAATCTCTCTACCTTTAAAGGGAGATAATCTAGATTATAATAGTATAATAATATAAAGATATCTAATACTAAATAAGATAAAAATATATTAGAAGTCTATTATAATAAAATTAATATAATATTAAAGTCTAATATAAGAGATATTAAAGTAAGAAATAATATAGCTAATAATAAAATTTCTAATAAAACCCTTACTAGTATAATTATATTTAATAAACTTATTACTACTACTAAAATTAAAGAAGAGTAGTTAATAAAGGAAAGAAAGCTTTAAGGTATTTAAAAAAGGGTAGCTTAATTATAAGTAGAAGTAGAAGTAATTATATTAGATCTATATTAAATTACTAGTAGATTACTAGGCGGGATATAATAAGGGTTAGGACTAGGCCTAATAAAGAATTAATACCCTCTAAATTAGGGTATTAATATATAAGGTATATTAGACCCTAGGGTAGGCTCTATCCTTAATAGTTTTACCCTAAGTTAATCTACTAGAGGCTAGTTAGAAGAAGTTAGTAGTTAATACCTTAAGAGCTACTTAAAGCCTAAGGACTTACCCTTTTATAAGAGGAAGAATATATATAAATATAAAAAATAGTATTATATTATAAATATTATATTTTAACTAATATTTAATAAATTCTTAATTAAGTTTATAAAGGTTACTTAGGTTATATAATTCTTAGAAGGTAAACCTACTAAGTTATAAGATTATTATAAAAAGTTATTATTAAGGAGATTAGTTACTTAAGAGTACTTTACTTAATACTTATTAAACCTTATTAAGGACCTAGTAAATTACTAGCTTTATAATAATAATTATACTTAGATATATAATAAAACCCTAACTAGTTAATATAAAGCTTTAATATATATTTAAGTAGGATTAAATTATAAATCCCTCCTTTTTTAGAGGAATATTAATAGATTAACTTCTTTATAAAGTTATACCTAGACTTTTAAAAGGCCCTTATAAACTATTAAGACCTCCTTATAATTAAAGAAAGCCTAATTACCCTTACTACTTAATTAGAGAATAACTAGTAGTATTATATTAGAATAATAGTAGGTAATAATTATATTATAAAAAAAGGGGATTATTCTAGTAGATAGAATAAAGGTTAGAAGAGGGAAGGAAGTTAAGATAGAGGTATTAATCCTTCTATAAAAGTAGGAAGTATTTAACCCGCTAGTAGTTATAATAAGTTACTAGATATTAAGGAATAGTTAATATATTTTAATTATAAAAAGAAGGGCTATTATAATAAAGACTATTATAGGCCTAGGATACCTAGGAATCTAAATATAATACCTATTAATACTATTAAAAAAGGGACTATTAAACTAAAAAGGAAGTACGCCTTTATTAAGACCTTAATACTAAGGCGCTTACTTATTAAAAGGGGTTTATTATTAATTTATAATATTAATATTAATAGTTCTATTAATATATAAGGTATATAAGATTATATAGACTTCTTAATAGATATAAGAGTAGAGATTAATATTATCCCTTAAAGCTTTATTAAGTAATATAACTTATAACCTCTAGAGGGTTATTAGCTATTAAATCCTAAATAGATAAATAGTTAATTAGTCTATTATTATAATATATACTAGGTAGAGTATTATCTTATTAATAGCTAGGAATAGCTAGGTTAATATACTAATATATTCTATATAATTAAGAAGAAGGGGTTATTAATTATTCTTAATATACCTACCTTATTAGAAGCTAGGGTATAAGTAAATCTAGGGAATTAAAAGTAGTAATTTCTACTAGACTCTACTAGTATATCTATCCTAGAGTTATAAATATTTATAAATACCCTTAAAGGTAAATTAGTAATTTATACTATTATTTATACTAGATTATCTTAGGCGGAAACCTAGAGCTCTAATAATAAAGTATTAGAGCTACTTAAAAGTCTTTATAACTTTTTAGATATCTTTTTAAATAAGGAGGTAAGATAACTACCTCTATTTAAGCCTAGGGACTACGCTATTAATATAGATAGTTATAAGCCTCCTTATAAACCTATTTATAATTTATTATTAAGGGAGTTAGAAACTTTATATATCTACTTAAATAATACTAAGTTAAAGGGTTAGATATAAGAGTCTACTAGTCTTATAAGGGCTCCTATTTTATTTATACTAAAGAAGGATAGTAGCTTATAGTTATTTATTAACTATTAAGGGTTAAATAAAGTAATAATAAAGAACTATCATCCTCTCCCTTTAATTAGTAAAATACTTAATTACTTATAAGGTATAAAGATATTTATTAAGTTAGACTTTAAGGATATTTATTATAAAATTTATATTTATAAGGGTAATAAGTAGAAGATAGTATTTTATATATAATATAAGTATTTTAAATATATAATTATACTATTTAAGTTAGTAAATACCTTAATTATATTTTAAGCCTATATTAATAGAGCTTTAATAGGCCTAATAGATATTACTTATATAGTATACTTTAATAATATTTTAATTTATTTAGAAGATATCTTAAGTTATAAGTAATATATTTATAAGGTACTTAAGTAATTATAAAGGTTTTAGCTTTATATAAATTAAAAGAAATATTAATTTTATATTAATTTAATAGAATTCCTTAAGTTTATTATAAGTACTATTAATATATTAATAGATAGTTATAAGGTATTTATTATTTAAGACTAGCTAGTATTAATTATATATTAGGAAGTCTAAGTATTCTTAAGATTTATAAACTTCTACTAGTATTTTATATACTACTATTTATAAATAGTATCCCCTTTAACTAGCCTTTTAAAAGGTAGTAAGAATAGGAAGAAGTTAAGACTATTTATATAAGGCGCTAGTAAAGAGAAGGTATTTTATAACTTATATTATACTTTTATAATTATACCTATCTTAATATATTTTAATCTTAATAAGAAAATTTAGATTAAAATAGATATATCTAATTTTATTATAATAGCTATCCTATCTTAATAGGATAATAATAGGGCTTAATATCTAGTAGCTTTCTAGTCTTATAAATTAATACCTATTAAGACTAGGTATAAGATATATAATTAAGAGCTATTAATAATTATTAAAGCCTTTAAGTAATAGTAATATTATATAAAAGGTAGTTATTATACTATTAAAGTACTTATAAATTATAATAATCTTAAGAGATTTATATAAATAAAGTAGTTAAATAGTTATTAAGCTTAATAGGCTATTTATTTAACTATATATAACTTTAATATTAAATATTAACTTAGTAAGAAGAATTTTATAAATACTCTATTATATAGACTTAACTATAATAATATTAAGATATTATTTAACTAGCTCCTACCTACCTTATAAAATAAGCTAGTAAATTTAAGAAGTATTATCTCTAGCTAAAAGTAGCTAGAAGAAATAACTAAGTATATAAACTTATCTAGCTTAAGAGGGCTTAGGAAACCCTTAGCTAAGCCTAAAAATTTAGATAGAAGGGATATAAAGCCTCCTTCCTAATATTAAAGTAATATAATAGTATAACTACTTAATCCTATTACTAGGGTTATTAGTTATAAATAATATATTTTATAAGTACTAGTAAGAGTAGTTATTAGACTTAAAATAGCTTATAAAGTTAAATTAGAATCCTTAAAAGAACTTATCCTCTTATTATAAAGTAATAATCTATTTATTATTAAATAGAAAGATAAGGTAAAGTATATAACTTCTAAGTAAAATACTATTAAATAGCCTTAAAAGGTTAAT
>JAABUV010000505.1_pt1 | contig 58997 bp, 100 predicted proteins | sample 5559971 | NCBI WGS metagenome assembly JAABUV01 (sample SAMN10711881, study PRJNA513362) | rock metagenome | isolation source: Antarctica rocks | place: Antarctica: Victoria Land, Knobhead nord | collected 2015-12-19 | reverse complement strand
GGAAGGTACAAGCCAGAGGTAGCGTCTTGGCATGCATGCATAATTTTGCTTACATAGATATACGCGCCGTTCAGGTGGGCCAACACCCTCTGTTGACCACCCACAGCCCCAGGCGCACTGCTGCACTGTGACTCAGCAGTTAAATGACCAGCGTTTCCTGCAGGACCTGGAGACTGCAGCAGCCTGATTCCCTGACGCAAGTATTTAGCTACGTGCAGGTGAACATCAGGCACGGCGCTCACTTTCTACAGGGTGAGTTGCAGACATGTGATGAGCAGAGGTAGCACACATGCAGCTGTCCACCCGCTGCTCGCACGATGAGGACGGGAGCGCCGCTATTTGATCGGCCTGTATCTGTCTGGCTGCATTTTAAAAGTGCCACCCTAGGCCAGCCCAGCAGCGGGTGGACTCTACCTGAGATTTTAAGTGCCCAGGTAGCTCAATAGATAGTGGGGCCATAGCTGTAGAGTGTTCATCATAGCTCCACCAAGCTCTGCGCACAGCGCCTCACAGGTATACGCCAAATCCTATCATGCACGCTGCTTTCTCTTGTGATGTGTGGATACAGGTATTGTTTTTGTGAACGAACTTGTTTTTCAGGCTTGCCTTGTTGATATTGCGCAGGCGGCGCCACATATGCCTCTGGGAGCGCTGCCCTTCAGCCAAGGCCGTTCCTGTGTCGGCGGTCGTCCGCTGTGGCGGCCTTGGCCTTGGACGCCGTGGCCGCTTGCGCAGCAGCAGCATAGCGCTGGAGGTTCAAACCGTTCGAGAGCGCTGCTGCGGCGTGTGGACAGAGGGGGGCGCTGCGGTAGCCGGGCCAGCGCGCATGTAGTTGCAGCGCATGTAGTTGCAGCACCACTGGATGCTCCTGCTGTTGGGACCCCTCCAGGCTCCCGGGCGAGAGCGCAGCAGCCCGCTGAAGGACTGAGCGCAAGGGGCCTCGCCAGCGAGACCAGCGTGCGCTCCCAGCGCGACACGGCGGCCAGCCGCGAGGCCAGGCCCTTGCCGGGCGCCCGTGCTGCCGGCGGCTACGGCCCAGCGGAAGCTCAACAGCGGCCGGCTCCTTCCCCGGCAGGCGTCGCTGAAGGGGCTGACGCTGCGCACACAGCACACGTCCGCCGGGACGGCAGCAGCGGTGAGGCTGCAAGGTGTGTTGAGCTCGAGGGCGACGCTGGCGCTGCAAGGCCTGCCAGCGCTGGCAGCAACGGGGCCAGCCACGCCGAGACGCATATCGGCAAACAGCGCTTGGCTGGCGACGGGAACGGCTGCGGCGCAGGCCCCGCGCAGGCGGCTGAGTGGGGCCAGTTGGCGCTGCGGGAGGCCCAAGGGCACAGGCTTACCTTGCGTGCGGGCGAGGCTGAGCGCTCGGAAGGCACTGTGGGGCCCTTGGAGCCGGCTGTGGGCGCCCTAGGCGCCGGCGAGCCCTGCCCGGATCAGTTGAGCAGGCAAGCGTGGGCTGCGCCCGATGGGGAGCCGGCGCGGCCTGGTACACAGGCGCCGTCTGAGGCGACAAGCGGTCTGTTGGAGGCTGGGGAGGCCTCGCCGACAGCAGGCCCGGGCCAGGTCGAGGAGAGCTCGACAGAGCAAGGGCGGGCTGTGTGTGGGGAGGCCGGGCGGGCGCCAGAGAGCAGCTCAGCAGCAGGCACGCCAGAGCCATCCCAGAGCGCGGGCCCGAGCGGGCGCTGGGCAGGCCTGTCAGGGGCCGAGCAGCTGCGGCGGCAGCGCATCAGCGACGCCAACCGGGGCCGGCGCGCTTGGAACACTGGCCGGTCGCACTCGGAGGGTGCGCGGCGGCCTTCTGTGGGGGCATGCGTGTGCATGAAGCTGATTTGCCGCCCGCTTGTGACCGGTCTCCATCTGAAGTGGAGACTGGCATGGTACCAGTGCTCTCTTGATGTCATGTTCGTGTTGGGTGGCAGGCCCAGGTACCTGGCACACCAGGAGCTGCTTGCGGGATGAGCTGCATCGTGCTCGCTGAATGTTTGTGCTGTTCGCTGGCTGGTTATGCGTTGTGAGGGCTGGTGCGCTGCTGCAACCCACTGAGTCCCGCTCAGATGTGCCATCAAAGTCAGCCGTGCGGACCGTGGGCATCGCGCAGAGCTCAAGTCGAAGATCGCTGAGCGCACGCTGGCGGCCATGCAGCGGCCGGACGTCAAAGAGAAGATCGCCCGCGCTGTCAGCCGCAGGCAGGCGTCTGTGAAGGCAGGCCCCTGCGCTGCCCGGCTCGCGAATCTGCAGGTTATGGAGAGTTTCAGTCCACGGCCGTCATGCGTTGCTTCCCTTGAACCTTGCTAATGCTGTTGTAACCTGTGTTGTAGCGACAGAGTGTGTGCTGCGTCAGCGATTGTGCGCCGACTCTGCTTGGCCCGTGCTTGGCTGCCTGTGTATTGCCTGCTTCTGCTGCCATGCTTATAATTGCTGTGGCGACCTGCAGTGACCATGCTCTGTGCACGGGCTCAGCTGCCTTGGCGGTGAGAGGTGCACAAGCTGACCTCCAGGGTAATACTGGCGCGGTGTTGTTGCGCAAGCGGGCACGGAGCTGTCCAGCGCGGGCGGCAGCCCTCCTGCACGTGTGCCTGAGCTGGCGTGGCTCGGTGGGGCAGGTTCCCGGCGCGGAGCGCTCGCCTCGGGTGGGGCGCGTCAGGCGCGCCAAGCGCGCGCCAGCAGAGCCGGGCGCACCTGGAAGCGAGGTCGGGGCAGCGGTCAAGCAGGTGCCTTGCCGATGCGCTGCTGCAAGCTCTTGTTCCTACTCAAGCCAGACTGGTGACCTGGATGAAGTATGGAGGAGCGGCTGCATGGGCCATGTTAGAGACCCTGCTATGCTCGGTTCATGGCGTGCAGAAGGAACAGGAACGCTTTTTACCGCCGTGCGTGCAAATACAGCGCACACGAATGATGCATGATCGTCCTTTCCAGGATGCAGACAACCTGGGCGTGTGTCGCAGGACAAAGCGCGCAAGCCCGCCGGGCGGCGGCGGCGCCGGGCGCGTGCGGCACCGCCAGGCGCCCCGCACCTGGACTGGGACGACCCCGACTACCGCGCTAGCATGCTTGTGGGCTTGCCGGACCTCTCTGCGTGCGACCAGGTGCTTCCCGAGTCCTTCCTGAGCTCGGAGGCGCTCCAGGGTTGTGCAGTTGCGTTCAGGACCTTGCACAGTACACAGAGAGCCTGCTGTTGATTGTTTGTTGTGCCCCAAATAGAGCAGCGCCCAAGGGCTCTGGCTGGCCTTGCAGCTATGGTGACCCTGGCACCCTGGCACCCTGTCAGCAGCATGCACCTCATGTCCCAAGTGCAGAGGTGTTGTCCGCAGGGGAGCGCGGGTGATGCTGGCGCCCCGCCTGCTTCAGTGGCGGGGCACCGCATCAACGGCACCGACCTGGGGTCAGGCCGCAATGACCTGGTGCGGGGACCAGCCTGTTTGTGCGTCAGCGACGCTGCTGCCCGCACTGCGCTTCTGTCCACACTGGCATATGACGGGTGCCCTAGCGAGCTGTTGCCGGCTGCTGGCCAGCACTGAATGTTCTGCACGCTGTCAGGGCACGAAAGATGCTAGAGTTGCAAGGGCTACTCCCATACTCTGCCTGCACTTTCCTGAATCACGCAAGTGCGGCGCCAGGTCTGGCGCGCAGCGCCTCGCAGGCACTGCCTGCACACCGAGCCCGTGTTTAAACACCGCGGGCTGCCGAGGGGCCTGCGTGTGCGCAATGCCGGTCCAGCCGGCGGCGTGGTACCTGCGGCGTGCCGGTGGCCCACATTTAGCAGGCGTCTTTGAACATCCGGGGGCACCAGGAGGGCTGCACGCGCGCAGGGCCGCTCCGGCCGGCGGCGCGTGTGGCCTGCCGCGCGGCGGCTGTGGCGCGCCTGGTGGCTGCGGCGCTGCGGCGGCGGCGACCTGCGCGAGGACCGCTCCACCGTGACTGCGGCCGTCGCGGTCGGCACGCAGGCCGCGCTGGCGGCCAAGCTGCGCACCGCGCGCCGCCTGGCCGCCAAGCTCGAGGCCGCGCGCGGCTGCCTGGCCGAGCAGGCGCGGCTCGCTTGTCGGCGCGGCGGCCCTCTGCGGCCGCATCGCTTCGCTGCCTAGGAGACGCAAGGGTTTGATGCGGGGTTTCCGCAGTCGTGCACTTTTCAATCTGCTGCACGGCTGCCGGACCTGAGCCCGGACGCCAAGTTGCGGCGGCGGGCGCGCCGTGGTCGCGCATGCGCATGCAGGCGGCCTGCGTCCGCCTTGCCCTGGGCGGGCCTCGACTAGCCCCATGTCAACAGCTGAAGCAGTGCTGAAGCGCTGAGCTCTGGGCGGGCCCAAGGTCCACTCATGTTGACACGAGTAGTCTATACCTAATCCTAGCAGTGACGCTGTGCTGGTGCTGTATGAGACCAGCGGGTGGGCGCCTGCCGCAGGAGGCGCTGGCGGGCGACGCGGGGCCCAACCCGCACCTGGACGCGGCGGTGGCGGAGGCGGACGCGCTGCTGGCGCGCGCGCGTGCGCAGGTCGCGCACCTCGCGGCGGCCGCGCCGCGCGCTGCCGCTGCCGCCGCGCCGGCTGCGCCAACAGCCGCGCCGCCCGGTGTCGACGCGCCGGCCATGCAGCCTGCCGCGGCGAGGCATGGCGGTGCCGCGTAGCTTGAAGCTGCAGTGCGCAAACAGCTTGTCGTGGGCGAGCCAGGTCGTTGGATGCACATGCGAGCTCACGCGCCTGCCGCTCATAGACCTGCGCGACGTGCGCGTCAGGCTGGCTGCCGCGATTTGTGCGGCACCGCTCAGGCGGCCCGTCTGTCCAGTCGGGGTGATCGGGGTACCCAGCGCCTGCGTGCCTGCAGTGCAGTCGCTAGAATCCAAACTGGGCTGGACTTGCGCGAATGAGTTTCACAGCGCTGAGGGTTGAGCAGGCCCGCCGCGCCTGCTGTGCCGGCGAGCGTGAGTTTGTTGCCAGCTAGCAGCACCTGCGAGAGCGCATTGCTGCCAGCTGTGGGTGTGCGAGGGAGTGTTGCGGAGTGCTGGACCGTGCGCATGCGAGTTTTAAAAGCATGCAGTGGCCAGGTACTCCGTGTCTGAATGTGAGCACATTCAGAGGCGAAAAGAGGCATTGAACCCTGTTAGGTTTTTTGTAGTTTGTCCTTGCAATCTCCAAGAAATGGTTCTAGGACGTGCAGTTTTCTTTTGTCATGGAACGAGTGTAGCCGTAGCTTTCCTTGCACCTTAGCGCGGTCTCACATTGGCAGGCAGGCAGGCAAAGAAGAAGCTTGCTCGAAGTGTGCGCGACACGGCTCAGCTTGAGCAGCACCACCCCGTAGTGCAGACCGGTCCAGCGCCAGCGTTCCCACTGTGAGAGCACGCTTGGCTCCGTCTCAGCCCTGCCCCTCCCCACCTGTCGCCCTGCCGCGCGGCGCGCCGCGATGCTGCGCACGGCGCCGCTGCCGCAGGCGCTGCTGATAGCGCTGTTTATTGCGGCTCATGTGCAGCGCGGCGACGCCGGCACGTGCCGCCAGGCGCGCGCGCGCCTGCCGTGGTCCTGGTGCTGCTTGCGGAGACCCTGCAGAGGAAAGCCAGTTGCCTGCGGCCAGGTTGCACCTTTGCTTGAAATGATGGCATGGGGCCGCATGGGATGGGTTGATGCACCAGGGCCCCAAGCGTAGCCACCCTGTGCCCGTGCAGGGGCCTGCCTCAGCGAGCCGCTTTTGCGCGCTGCCCACCCGGCTCGGCAACTTCCAGGGTAGGGACAGGCCCTATCCTCGAGCCTTCAGCTCCTGCGCCTGCTCTCAACATGCGCCTGCTCTCAACAGACCTGCAAGCTGCCTGCGCGCCGGGGCGGCAGGCAACTTTGAGTGCGACATGGCCGTCAGGGTCGGCCGGCCGGCGAGCAAGGCGGAGGTGCAGGCCATGATCGGCGGCCACGGCAAGGCCAAGGCTGTTGGCGTCGGCCACAGGTCGCGCGGCCCTCGCATGCAGGCATCGCGCTCGTGCGGGCGGACTCACAAGAGTGGTCGCGGCTGCAGCGAACACCTGCTGTGAATACACCGCCCGTTGACTGCATTTCGGTCTTTCCTGGGGTTAGCAACCGCAATGCATGTGAGTGTGTCCCCCAGTTGATCATACAGCTCTGGCTGAGCACTGCCAGTCCTTCATCATAGGCGCACCCGCATGCCCCTGTGCATGTGGGCGCCCTGCGCCCTGAGGCATGCTGAGCGCGGCAGCTGGTGGCAGCAGCAGTTCTGCGCCGGCAGCAACGCGTCCGCCATCAACATCGTCATGACCGAGCTGCGTGACACGCTCGCGCTGTGCGCGCCCCGCCCGCACGCGCCGCGCGCGCGCCGTGCATGCGCGCCCGCATCGCCCCACGGCGCTGCCGAGCAGCGCGCGCGCGCCCGAGGCGCCTTTTCCCTCGCGCGCCAGTCAGGGCGCCTCACCTCCTGCTTGCAGCCTCGCCCCTGCACCGCCCGCGTCTGTCCCGCGCGGCCTCACAGCCGCTCCGGCAGCGCAGGATCCTGAGCCCGACCTACGACCAGCGCGTGCCGCTTAGCTTCCCCATCCAGGTGGACGAGGCCGCGCGCACGGCGCGCGTGCAGGCCGGCGTCCCGCAGCGCATCTTCCTCGACTACCTGGCCGCCCACAAGTGCGCACGCCCCGCCGCTGAGCCCCGAAGCAGTGCTCAGCGCGGGCACAGCACCTGACGGCCTCTCCGAGGACCGTGTCACCCGCCACGCGGATGATGTTCCGCACACCCGCCACACGGATGATGTTCACATGCATGAGGGCTGCTGGGCTTCATCCGCTGTTTGAGACCCAAGCGCGTGGTGCCCAGCACGGGCGGGTCCGCCGGCCGTGGCCCGCACACCAGTACGTTAATATTCTGCAGCTGCTCCCGTGATGCTTTTGCATGGCGGACGCCATCCAGGAGGCCGGTGGGCGAGCGCGGCGTCTGCGCATGCGCCCATATTCCCATGCGCGCCCAGCGCCAGCTGGGCTCGGCGCCATCCATGGCCCAGCGTGGCGCTGGCATGGGCCAGTGTGGCGCTGGGCCCAGCGGGCGCTGGGCGCGCGTGGAAAAGTGGGCGCATGCGCAGACGCCGCGCTAGCCCACCGGCCTCCTGGATGGCGTCCGTCATGCAAAAGCATCACGGGAGCAGCTGCAGAATCATCATAGTGGCGTGCGGGCCACGGCCGGCGGATCCGCCCAACACTGCGCATGCAAGCTCACTCCCGCCCATGCCAGCAGGCGTCGCCTTGCAGAGGTGGCACTGGTTGTTGAGAGCGCATGCAGCACGAACGCGCGCATGGCGGCAGCGTGGCTGTCCAGCGCGGCAGGACCGCCACGGCGCCGCTGGGCTACAGCATCCCGGCATTCCCCTGGTACATCGACCAGACCATCGGCGGCGCGGTGGCCACCGGCTCGCACGGCTCCACGCTGCGCTTTGGCTCGGTGTCGTCGCAGGCGCGGCTGCCGAAGCCCTTCCCTTACATGTGCTGGTTGCGCGGTGGCCGAGCAGCGTACTTGCAAAGTGCAGCTCAGGAAGCTGAGACGGGAGTGTCTGCAGCAAATTGTCTCTTCTCACATGGCGCAAGGCACGCGCCTCGACCAGCCACACGCGCCTTATCACACCATCCACACCCAGCTGTGCACTTTTACGGTATATACAGCAGGGAAGAATGTGACGCGCTGCTGATGCCCAGCAGTGCGCTTGTGCGATGTTCATCGACTAAGCTCTCCGCTTGATGCGAAGACCAGTACAAGCAGCCCTGCGAGTCAAGCATGCCCCTACATCTGCAACTAAGCAGATGGGACGCATCAGCGCTTCCTGACCAGCACACAGCACATGCGCGGGGCTGCAGGTGACGCGCGTGGAGGTCGCCCTGGCCAATGGCACGCTCACATCCGTGACGCCGGCCTCGCACCCGCACCTGTGGCGCGCGCTGCAGGCGCGCGAGCAAGCTCCTGCAGGGCTTGCATGCCAGCGCAGTCCCACCAAAGGTGTAGCCCGTGGCATGTCTGCATGTGTGTGAGTGCGGCTGCTATCGCAGTGGGAGCGATGAAGGGTTTGGGTGCGCCCCTGCTCGCAGGCCACTGCCCAGTCACCTGACTGTGACCCTCATCCAGCTTCCGCTGTACATGCCCGCATTACATGCCAATGTAGGCTACAAACTACACCTTATGGGGCAGCTGGGGGCGAGCGGCGACATGCGCATGTGCAAGAGTGCGGATGATGCGCCGAATGACCATCAAGAAACGGCGAACACATGATCACAGGGTCGGTTAGGAGCAAAGCCCGTGAAGCCCCCGCGCCTGAGCACGCGCGTGGCATGCGCGCAGGTCAGCGTGGGCCGCCTTGGCGTCATCACCGAGCTGGAGTTCGGCATCGTGCCGCAGCGCATGCTCACGCGCACCGTGCTGAGCGAGCGCGTCGAGGACACCGTAAAGAGCCTTGCGGCCGTGTCGGCGGCGTACGCGGCCGCGCTGGCCGCCAACGCCAGCGCCAGCGACGCCCAGGCCATACTCGCGCCCCTGGACATGACGCAGGCGCGGGCCCAACGGCACAGACTGGTAGCAGGGTCGGGTCGCGGTAGATGCTCAGAACTTCCTCCTGCGAGAGGGAGTACTTGATAGACACAAAACACAAGCGCACCCGCGATCTCTCGTTCCGCGAATCGAGCCAGCCCCTGGACCCGCAAGGCACCGCCTGCGCGCGCACTCACCACAGGAGGTGTCAGGCGGCCTCGCGAGGGCCACACTGGCGGGTAGCATTGTGATTGCAAGCAGCAATCATCACGTGTGCGTCAAGCGTGCTGGCCAGACGCCATGGGGTCTGCTGAGTGCTTTAGTAGCAGGTGGGCCCCTTGCGCAAGTTGGCGTGGTGCGGTGTGGGGCCCACCCTGCGTCTACAGCACTTAGTAGTCCCTACGGGACCGGCCAGCACGCCTGATGTCCACGATGATGATCGCTAGATGCGGTCACATCGCATCCCAGGCCAGTCTGGACCTCGCGAAGCCACCTAACAACTTCTGTGGTCAGCCGCTCCGTGGCCGGTGCCTTGCAAGTCCAGGAGCGCTCAGTTTGCAAAATGAGAGACTGCTGGGGCCACTCGTGTTCAATTTACAGATGCCCCGCTGTCCCAGGGTGACATGAGGCAACCAGCAGTATTCCCCGTTCAGGTGACCTGGGAGGTCTGGCGTGCATCTCAACCAAAGAACAGGGTCTCTGCGTCGGAGAGGCTGGAGACATGACAAGATGCCTGTAAAGCAAACACTGTCTAAATGTTCAGCAGCATCAACCATAATACTCACACGACCTGGGCCAAGGGGCCGCAAGCGGGTCGCTTGGGCCTGGGCACGCGCGCGCGTGAGGGCCGGCGGTCGCGCATATGAGGCGCGCGTGACGTATGCTTATGCGCGCAGCTGTTCTGGTTCGTGCCGACCGGCGAGGTGCTCCGCATCCTGCTGGCGCCCGCTGCACCGCAGGACGCAGTGGCTTCACAGTCGATCGGCCGCCGCCTTGCGTCGACCATTGGTGCGTGACCACTGGGCAGCACTCAGGTGGCGCTATAGTGCAGCACGTGCGGAGGGGCACGGCCCTACTCTTGCTGTGCCCCCAGTACAAGAGTGCACCTTGTCCAGGCACGGTGCAGAGCATGCGTTCAACATGTTTTATGGCTGCCGAACCGCGGGTGACGGCAATAGCTGTTGTGCATTGACCGCGCCCGTTGTTTTTACGGCAGCCCATGCAATCTGGGCTGCAGGCGCATGTGTGCTGCTGCCACTGAGCGCTACATGCGCGGGTGCGGCGCAGGCCCAGCCGCCGCGCCCGCGCCCGGCCCCTCGGAGGCCGATGTATTTGCGCAGGCGCCCACCGCGCCGCTGCCAGCCTTTCCAGGCGTTGCCGCCGACCCCCTGTGCGAGCCCCATCAGGCAGCCCACGTGACGTGTCTGCAAAGCCAGTTCATGTCATGAGACTTCTCATCATGAGACTGCTCTTGCCATGCTGTGACCTTCGTCTGCTTACCAAGTGTCAAGTTGGTATTGAGACAAGTATGATGTCGTTGATGAGGCTTATGATCCACAAGGTCCTCTCAGAACGTCTGTAAGGTCTGTCCTCCCAGCTGCATGATGCTGCATGTCGCTGTGTCCGGCGGCAGCCATCTCGCACGGCATGTCAGAGCACGCAGCGCATGTTGAGTCATTGCTGCTCCAGGTTGTTGTTCACAGTTCAGTGGGCGTGTGGGAGTGCATGGCACGGCAGCTTGCATTGCACATGCTCAACCATGCACGCTGCCTAGCACTGGCGCAACGGAGCCCCGAGTGCGTGAAGCGGGCGGCGTCAGGGCGTGGACCGCCGTGTACGCCAGCTGGCTCCACAGCTACCTGCCCAACGCGACTCTCACCACGCGCGAGTGCGCCGCCCCGGGGTTAAGCGCATGTGAGGCAGGGCGGCGCGCGCTCCAACCAGCTCGCACGCGCGCTGCGCAGCTGCTCTGCAGGGAGGGCAGAGAGTGATGCGGGCATCAGGCCTGTGTGCGTTCTCATGTCCTGCTGAGGCCCGTCTTGCAGCTCATTCAGGCCTTTTCGCCAGCCTCATGAAAAGTCTTGCCTTGTTTTCATTCTCCTGGAGTTGCGCAGGGCACCACCGCGGCTTGACGCGCGGCGTGGCAAGCCGCAGGGCGGTGCTCAACATCAACGACTTTGCCAACCGGCAGACGTCCGACCAGGAGCCGTACAGCCAGTACGAGCTCTCCATCCCGCTGCAGACCGCGGGCGCGTGCTTCCGGCAGGTGCCGGCCCTTGCGACGCCGCATGCCCACTTAGACGGCTCTCAATCCAGCTTGGAGCCTGAGACATGCGGGCCGCATGATGCGGCGCCTGTTGCTTGCCGACCCATGTCACGTGTTTGAGGCACCGGTGCGGCTTCCTGGGGCCTCGCAGTCTAGTATTGCTTCCATTCAGTCTGCTCCTGTGAGGGCAGTGCACACATGCAAAGGGTCGTATAATTATGCGTAAGTGCGGGGTGTGAGCACCATCTCGCCCAGCCCGGCGTGCGGCTGCGAGACAGGAAGCGCAGGGGTGCGTTAGGGCATGCTGGCCAGGGGCAGGGCAAGTCTTGACCATCGCGATCATGAAGCTCTCCGAGTGCGTGCATGCGGAAGTGCAGATGCACTGGCATACATGGCCCGTGACTCAGACTATGTATGCCATTGCGCTGCACTCCGCAGACATGCACTCGATGCGCCTCATCATCGCAGGGTGCAGAGCGCGCCCGTGACCAGCCGCGCAGGTGGTCGCCGCAGTGACGCAGCAGGACCTGGCGGCCGGCTTTGTCGTGCCGCCGCTGCTGCGCTTTGTGAGCGCGGAGGGCGCGTACATGTCCAACGCGCACGGCGGCCCGCGCATGTTCCTCAACATCGAGGACCACCTGGCCGACAGCACGGGCCGTGTCAACGCGCGCTTCCAGGCGCGCCCCCGCAATTCCAATTCCAGAATTTCTGAGGGCCCCTCTGGCCCCCGCATGCGCGTCACGCACGCCGGATGTCGCGGCGCTGACGACCTATAAGATGCAAGGGGACTCCGCATGAACTGCACGGCGCATCGCGCTCACACGTGTGCTGTGACGGAGCGCTGGCGCCTCTGTCAGAGCCAGGGAACACTCGTGATTGAGGCCATGCGCGCAGGAGGTGGTGCGGATACTGCGGAGCGACTGCGGCGCGCGGCTGCACTGGGGCAAGGCCGGCTGGCCGCAGTGGGCGGCCTGCTTCGACGGCGCGCGCGAGTACCCCGACACCTGGTGCCACTTTGGCTGCGCGGTCCAGGCGCGCCATGACTGCTGAGTCCGCACTGCAAGCTCTCCACGCGATGGCGCCCCCGGCGCTACCTTAGACATGCACTGTACACCTTGGCTAATGATCTTTGCACACATATGGGCCAGGCGCCCCGAGTGCGGCTACACACAGCGTGAGCCAAACAAGGACTTCAGGGAGCACAAGTTAGCTCCCAAAGCGATGGGGCTGGGCATATGCAGGAGCTGGACCCTGGCGGGAAATTCAGCTCACTGAGCGACGTGTGGGCCTGGCGCGCCACGCAGCGAGACAGCGGCCTGGACGCAACGCTGGAGCACTGCTGCACGCCCGACGGCTTCAACACTTCTGCCTGCACCTGCGCGCCGCGGCTCGCTTGCAGCTTGTAGGATGGCGCAGCCGCCGTCTGTCATACACATCTCGAGCAAACTGAATGGGGCCGTGATGCTAACGTGCAAGCGCTAGCGATACCAGGGCAGTCTGGCCTGTAAAGTATTGGCCGGTTGTCGAGGGGACAAGCTGTTTCCCGGCAGTTTGTATTCCTCGGCCAAGCTCCCCATCAAGTGCATGCCTGATGTCGACATCAGGCCATTGCCTATCTACAGGAGCCCATGCGCGTGGCCGCACGGCGCCTGCTGACCTTGCCGGCTGCGCGCTCGCACAGACTGTGCTGCAGAGCGCTCAGCACAGTTGCCTGCGCTCCGCAGCACTACTTCCTGGCTCCCTCCGAAGCGGCCACGGGGGTGAGCAGACGAAGTGTGTGTCGCACCTCTGTGCTCGCCGCACTGCCTCGTTGAGAGCGTCAGAAAGCGCGCCTGCGACCGTGCAGGCACTGGCAGCCATCTTGGCGCAAGAGCGCTCGGCCGGCGACTGCTACTGCCTGCTGGGTGACGTTGGGGCCGGAAAGAGCGCATTCAGGTGCACTTGAGGCGCACCTCACCCCATGCGTTTTTGCATGTTCCTTGCCATCTGCCTCCGGCTTCTGGGGCAGAGAGTCTGAGTGACTCTCTCAAAGAGTGTGCGTAACTCGCGTGACTCTCACCCGAGCCTCACTGCCTCCTGCACGGTGCTCGCCCTCTGCTGCGCTCTGCCATTCGTATCCGCACTGACGGGCCTGAGTGCGGCAGCCGGGCGTTTGTGCGGGCGGCGGCCGAGGACGAGGCGCTGCCCGTGCCGTCGCCGACCTTCCTGCTGCAGAACATCTATGACGAGCTGGAGGGTGCGCAGCCACTTGGGAGCGGCCCCGTGACCCTGCAAGCTGACACTGCTCTGCGGCCCTGCATGTGTGCGCGCACCTGCCAGGCAGAGGTGCCCGGCTCCGGCCGCAGGCGCACTGCTGCAGTGCGCCGCCCGCACGCTGGTTGGAGGCCTGCGCAGTGGAACGTTGCAGACTGGCTCTCTTAGTCCGCAGCTGGTCCCACCTCAGGTGTCGCGACTCTCAGGAAAGCGGCCCGTCCCCTGGACTTGTGGCAGGGCTGCAGCAGGGATGTCATGCAAAGGACCGCCTGGCAGCCCCTGCATGCATGCAACTGCCGCAACAGCGCCACGGCAGGCCGCTCAGCAGCCCAGGCGCGCGATAGGGCCGCCGGTGCACCACTTCGACCTGTATCGCCTGGGCGGCCCGGCGGACCTGGCGCGCCTGGCGCTGGGCGCGTCCTTCGCCGGCGCGGTCGCGCTGGTGGAGTGGGCGGAGCGCCTGGGGCCGGCCGCGCCGCCCACGCGCCTCGACGTCCACTTCGCCATGCTGCCCGACGTGCGCCCCCTCTCGCGCGCCTCGACATTTACTTCGCCATGCTGCCCAACGTGCGCCCCCTCGGTTCTGCTTCGGGACAAAAGTGCAGGATGTGCGAGGTGCGTCAGAGCAAGGGCAGCGCCATGACTTTGCTCGAGAGGAAGCGGCGCGGCTCAGCTCTGCACACGACTGTTTGTGCTGCCTGCATGCGTGGAACCCCTGAGAACACCCTACAAGAGGAGGCAACTGTGAAGCTTCCCGCTGGCAAATCCGTGGGCCTTGCATGTGCTGGCTGCGCCACTTGGGTTCATAGGCTGCGCCTTGCCCCGCATTGCCCTATGGAAGTGGCGACTGCCCGGTCTGGCGTACAACCGGCCAGTATGATTTGCTGGCAATGTGGCGCAGTGCACAAGCGCGTGCATGTCATGCATGCAGAATAACGTCCTGATGGTGCGAAGGGGCCCTGCACAGGCCGCCAGGGCGCGCAGCCCGGAGTGGGCAGCGCCGGCCGATGCAGACGCGGGCGCGGAGGCGGGCGCGTACGAGGACACGCGCTGGCGCCTGATCAGGCTCGAGCCGCATGGGCGCGCCTGGGAGCGGCGCGCAGCGGCCGCCGGCGCTGCGGCGGCCGGTGTCGGCGCGGGCGGGCTGCGCTGCCTCAGTGCGGCTCAGGCGGCCGAGCTCGTCAGGTAAGCAAAGCCGCAACAGCTCCTGTTTGGGCCCCCGGCTGCACGGACACGTTTGCAGGGTTGGAGGCCTCCCTGTGGAAGGCCTGTATGGCAGCTGGAACGGGCAGTCTGCCCAAAGTCTCCATAGGATAATGTGCCATGCCTGTTAAAGCACACTTGAGTCTGCTTCTATCAGAGTATGGTTGGCTGCTTACATGGCGCAAGCCGCCGGCTGCGACCAGGGCGCCTGTCGTCCTGCTGGTGCTCACTTTCAAAGCAGCCCGCAGCCTGTAAGAACTGCAACACCAGGCCTTGGATGCCGCGCAGCGCTGCCGCTCTGCCGCTCTCGCCAGCCCCATGCATGCCAGGCCCCCAAAACTGTTTGCGCGCCCGCAGCGCGCTCCGGCGCCGCGCGCCAGAGCACACATGGCAGGCGGCGAGGCCATAGTGGCTGAAGCGACCAGCCACTGCCATATGTTATACAAGGACACGGCCGCGTCAAAGACCATACCATCTGCCAGCCGGCCAGCGCTTGGCCCCACATCGTGCGCACGCGGCTGCTGGCTCACAGTGGCCAGTGTCACCAAATCCCTCAACGCCCTTGCCCCGCGCCGCGCTGCGCCTCGCGGGGCACCGCGCGATAAGCCAGCAGCGGCGGCGACAAGACCAGAACCGTGGCTCTCTCGCCTCTGTCCCCTGAGGCACAGAGGGGCCTGGGGTCTCCTTGACAGCCCCCCTTAGCTGCCTGCGCGATCGCAAACCCGCACACGGCAGGTCCCCAGGCTTGCTATCCTACTCAGAGCTGCCACCCTAGCGCTCGTCCCGTCTCGCCCCCCCACTCGCCCCTGGGCATGCCTGGTCCCAGCAGCTGTGCCAACGCAACAGCCGTTGCCCTCAGCCTCGGCACATGGCCTGGCCCAACAAACAGGAGCTGCGCATCTCCAGGGGCGGCGCACGCGGCAGGCCCCTAAGCTCCGGCGGCCGCCCACCAGACCGCCCCAGTACTAGCCGCCGCACGCCGAGCGCGCCTGTGCACTGCGCGTGGCCCCAGCGCGGCGCAAGCGCTCACCCGCACAACAGTGACGCCACGCTGCCCTATTGCGCGCATGTCTGCAGCGGCGCGCGCGCGGCGCCGCATGCGGCAGCGCCGCGCGGAGGCGCTACGAGACGACGCGCCCGTACGCCACGCCCGTACGCCACGCTACGAGACAGTGCGGCCGTACGCCACGCCCGCGATGTACAGGTTCTTAGCCCACCTGCGACGCCGCGGGCCGGCGCCCCCGCTCGCCGCGCCTGCCTGCAGAGCTGGCGGATCGGCAAGCTGCTGGACGGCCCTGGCGCGCGATATGTTGTGCAGCAGTGACCCGCGTGTACGGCGAGCTACCGTTCAAGATGATGAATGGGAAAATTTTGGGAAAGGGCAGGCGCCAGAGTCGCCAAGCGGGGAAGTTGCGCACGCGTCCTTGGATGTCTTCCGCGCAGGCTGCAGCCAGCAGGTGCAGCGCCGCTGCCCCTGTGGCAGGCATGACGGGGCCCAACGCCCCAGCTGGCCCGACAGACTCAGACAAGGACCATGACAGGCTCAGACAGGGGCAAGTGGCGCGCACTTGTCCTTGACGTGCGTGGAGGGGAAGGCGGACGTGCGCAGCGTCTCCTGCGTCTCGTCCATCGGCCGCCGCCGCGGCACGCTCAGCACAAACGCCGCCTGGTCCGGCGTGGCCGCGCACGCGGTGATGCGGAAGCCTGCGCGCGTGCGCGCGCGGGTCAGGGCCTGGCCAGGCGCGGCGCCTTGTGGGCCCCAGCTGGTCGGACAGTCGGACTTGCTCGGCCCCTCGCTCTTGAGCACTGGCTGCTTATTGCTCCCAAGCAGCCCTGACAAAGCTGAGCAGCAGCTAGCTAGCCGACTCAACAAAAACTGTAGTGTGCTTGTGAGCATGAAGCACCTGCAAAGCAGCCCACTCTTGCCGTCCATGGGTGGTCGCACAAGCGATTGTCCCGAGGTGCGCACATCTCACCGTGCGTTGATTTGCAGATGTTTGAGGACATGCTGAATATTATGCACCACGAGGCTGGCCGGCAACAGGGGCGCACCGGCGTCCCAGCGGCGGTGGATGCCCTCAGACGGGTACTGGAAGTCCAGCTCGACGCACTGGTCGATGAAGCCCGCGTTGCGCGACATCACGACCGCCCAGCGCGTGTGGCTCGTCGCCATGGCCGTCACGTAGAAGCCCTCCTTCCACTTCTTGTTGATCCACTTGAAGGGGAACGAGTCGGACACCTGCGCGGCGTGGTATTCGGCAGGGTCGGATACCCTAAACCCTAAAACAGAAGCCCTCCTTCCACTTCCTGTTAATGCACTTGAAGGAGAACGAGTCCGAGACCTGCCCGGCGCGCGGCCGCCTCGGCGGAGTCGCGTGCCCTAACCATAATATCAGAACGCGCGTGGCATGTCGTAGCGCCATCAACCCAGGAGCAGCAGAGGCTCATCAGGCCTGGCAGTCACCGCCACTGGCACGACCGCCGGCTGCACGAGTCGCCCATTGCGCCCAGGGCGGCGCGCGCGCGCGCGCAGCGCCGCGGGTCACCGGGGGCGCGGCAGGGTTTCACGAGGCGCCAGCGGGCGCCGCGGGCGCGGGCGCGCCTTGTACGACTGCTGCGTGTACGCGGTGCCCTTGGACATGACGACCAGCGAGGAGGAGGACGTGGAGCCGGCCATGGCGGTGATGTAGTACCCCTCCTCCCACTTCTCCATGATCCACTCCTTGGGCAGGAACTGGTTGCTCAGCTCGTACACCTGCGCGCGCGCGCGCGCGCTCGCACTCGTCTGCGTTTCACGACAACGTGGTGGGCGCGGGCCTCCAAGCGTCTTGTCATATAGCGGTCATCGGCAGTGCAAAGGGTCTGACGCAAGGCCCACAGGACTGCGGCAACAGGACGCCGGCCGCGAGCGCGCCGAGCGCCGGCGCGGACAGTGCGCAAAGTGTGCGTGCCAGGGGCGGGATGCGCGCAGCGCCGCCGGCGCCGGCGCGGCCGCGCGTCTCTGGGCCGCGCCCGGGAGACTCAGGGTGACTTAACTGCTCAGGTGCTGCACACGGCACCTGCTGACTACCTCCAGGTCATAGGGCTTGCCATAGGGCTTGGGAGTGCCGCGCCTGCGCGGTGAAGCCGGTGCCGGCGTCCATGATGAGCGCCCACAGGTCCTGGCAGCAGGCGACGGAGGAGATGTACAGGCCGTCGTCGTTGCCCTTGTCCACGTGCTGCTCCACGCGCGTGTTGGCCACGTTGTAGTGGTACCGCTGCTTCATGGGCCGGTGCGCGTTGTACACCGTGATCCACTGCGTCGCCGGCAGGCCCAGCCGGATCTTCTTCTTGGGCGCCTGCGCGGTTTAGAAACGCCCCGCTCGTCGCCGCTCTCCAGGGAGCCGGCCAGCTGTTCTCTGGCGTCTGCGCGAAGAGGAAATGCTCGCTCGTCACCGCTTTCCAGAGACGCTGCCACATTTCCTTCTTGTTCAGCGCCTGCACGAGGCGGTGCCCCAGCTGTCTCTCCCTTCCAGAGCTGCAAGGTGCAATGCGAGCAGCGTCAGCAGGCGGGGCTGAAATGAAACCCGCTGGTTCCATCGCATGGGCCATCAAGCTCGCATGGGCCATCAAGGTCCCACGACGCCCTCTGCGGCACACAGACGCGCATCGCCACAACGCATGGCAGGGGGTAAGCGCACGATCTCCAGCGTCTCGTCCTCGGCGCTGTCGCGGCCGCGCTTCTGGCCGACGCGCGCCTTGTCCTCCAGCAGGATCGGGCGCTGCGGGCCGGGCCCGCACAGCGGCTCGAACAGCGCGACGTACGCCGCGTACTTCGGGTCCTCGTCAAACTGCGCCCGCAACAGGTCTCAGCCCCGCAGCGCGTCACGCTGCCCCAGCAAACGGACGCACCCAGCGTCATGACGAGCGCAAGGGCACGCTCGCGCACGCGCAGGCCCCGCCAGGGCATGCGCCGCCCGCCCTGCAACATGGCTCTGGCGGCATGGCAGCAGCAAGGCGCGTCCCTGCTGGGCGGCACCAACTCCCACCCGCACCCCGCGACGCCAGCGCGCCCGGGCCCTGCGGCGCGCAGGGGCCTTGCAGAGGGGCCGCGCCTTCAGGTTGACCACGGCCTCGGTGAACTGCTTGAAGGCGGGCGGCGTGTAGCGGCAGAGCAGCTCCGCGCTCGTGGCCATCTTCTTCTTGCACACCAGGAAACCCTTGTTGTCGCCCTGCGCGCCGCCCGCGCCCAGCTCAGCGTGTCGGACAAGCAGCGCACACAGACTGCACAGGCGTGAGTGCTTGCGGCGGCCGCCCCTGCGTATACCAGGGATTACCGCGGGCAGCGATATGCACTTGGGGCCATGGGCACCGACCCTGTGTGACACCCCCTACCCAGTGAGACAGATTGGACGCCGCTTGGCCAATACAAAAGTGTCAACTCCCCTGCTCTGAGCATTGCGGCGAGGTCAGCTCTGCTGCCATATTATTCTTTCGCCTTTTACTAAAGAATACTGAGCGCTGTCCTCGAACAGCCGCCTCACACAAATTTTCTGGGCGCAAGCCCTTCAATATTTAACAAAAACACATATACCCCATCCTGCCTAAACCTAAACCTTTAACATACACAAAACACAGCAGACATAAGACCTTGACCTGTTTCACATTACATGTCCACAACTGCGGCCCATCCCATACCAACCAGCCTGCACATCGAGCCCACCACGCGCAACAAGGGCGCAAGCCAACAACCGGGTCATTAGAGCGTGCGCGCGCGCGCCTGGTAGCCCTGCCAGGGCAGGCGGCCCTTGAGCAGGAAGAGCAGCGTGTACGCCAGGCTCTCCAGGTCGTCGCGGCGGCTGGCGGTGCGGCCCAGGTGCGCGTGCACGCTCGCATACCGCACCGTGCCCCTGCGCGCGCCCGGCCGCCTGAGGGGGCGCTGGGCCAAAAGGAGTGGCTACAGTGTGAAAGCAAGGGCGCGCAGACCGCGCCGGCCATCCTCTCCAGATCGGTGCGCTGGCTGGCGGCGCAGCCCAGGCGCGCGCGACGGGCAGGTTCAGGCCGGCAATGTAAGCGGACGCGGACAGTGGGTTACGACGGGTGGCGATACGCACCAGGAGGCGCCGAGTCGCTGGTCAACAGTGAAAGTGAAACCTGGGAGGTATGGGGTACCGGGGGCGGCGCGCACCGGAAGACGTCCGGCCGCTGGTCATACTCCACGTGCGTGCCGCAGACAGAGTCGCGCCACCGCGTCGCTGCGCGCGCGGCACGCCCCGCCGAGTCAATCTCATATCACAGATCACATGGTTAATTAGCTCATGCTGATGCTCTTTCTCCCACTGATATCTCTCATTCACGCCCAGGCTTGTCAGCAAAGCACACCGCGCATGTGCTGCACACGCTATGTCAGTGCACAGGCTACTTTGCATGTTGAGCAGGCCCGGGCGTGCTGGCAGGGCCGGCGCAGTGCCTTGACACCAAGGACAGAAAATGGCAGGCAGCAAGGGCGCACCGAGGCCCAGATCTACGAGGTACAGACGCTTCTCGTTGGCCGTGCTGGGCTGCCCGAGCAGGAAGTTCTCCGGCTTGACATCGCCGTGCACGTACCTGCGCGTTCCGCAGGCGGCTGGTCACGATGCCCAACCTCCGCCGCACCCCGCTGCACATTGCAGGAGGCCGGCCAGCGCGCGCGGCGGGCCGGGCCGCGCACCCCTTGAGGTGCAGCTTCTCCAGGATGGACAGCGCCTCGACCGCGATGCAGGACACCATCTCCTGCGACATCACCTGCCCCTGCGAGTTCCACACGTCCCAGAGGCTGGGCCCCAGCATGTCCATCACCTGCGCGCGCCCGCGCGCGCGCCCGCTCAGGCGCCCTGGCCCCTGTCGGGCATGTGCCACAATCCCTGCGCGTCCATCGCCTGCGCCCGCTCACGCGTACGGCCGCGCGCGGCCAAGACCACGTTGCACCATCGCGGCACCTTGTAGGGCAGCCGCCCGCCTGTCCCTAGCTCCGGCTCTGCGGGTTTGCGCAGGCGTACTGCAGGACAGCAGGGACCCTGGGTCCGCGCGCCTCGCCGCTCCTCCGGTGAGCGCGAGCGCGCAAGCCCGCAGGCTGCTCAGGCGCACTGGTGGGCATGCAGGCGCGGGCACAGCGCGGAGCGGGGGCAGGGGCACGCCATCACGTAGTAGTCGCCCTGCCGCCCCTTGAAGTGCACGCGCGGGATGCCGTGGATGCTCCCCAGCGAGCTACTGCGTAGGGTACGCGCGATCACGCCGTCAGACCCCGCTGCAGCCCCAGTGTGCCCCCCAACGCAAAGGCCCTGAACAGACCATGCTCGCCCTACTTAGCCGACCTGGAGGAGCGCTCAAGGGCGACTAAGCACAGGCAGAATGAGTCAGCAGGCATAGGCAGCCCCGCATGCACAGCGCATCGCACGCACCCAGGCCTGCAAGGGTTTCACACCAGGGACACGCACGCAGGCACACGCGTACTCAGCACGCAGGAGCGGCTCCAGGCGCGCTCGCCCTGGCGACCCTACCCTAAGGCTGGCAGGGCCGCGCGCGGACCTGTACACAGACCACTCGTACGGCGGCCCATAGTTGCAGCCCTTGCTGCTCCTGTGCTCAAACTTCAGCGCCACCTGCGCAGCGCGGGGGCAGGGTCAGGGGAGCCAGCGCGGGGCGCCTGCGCACGCGGAGCTGCTGTGCCCCGCCTCCCGTCGCCGAGCGCGGCTGCGGCTCCCGTGCGCTCTCGCTCGCGCTGCCTGCACGCTGCGCGCCGCTGCGGCAGAGCGGCGCCAGCGCATCCCAGCCTCTGAGGCGCAACCGTTGCTGCTCCGTACCAGTGCGCTGGTGCGCGCCCGTACGCCAGAGCATGCACGTGCAGAGGCAACTCAAACACTCGTGAGTTCCCCCCGTCCCTGCTATCCAGCTCGAACGCAACCCCCTGTCTGAACACCCGACATGCGCCGCTCGCCCGCGCGCCTGGGCCCGCAACGACACAGAACAGCCAAGACTGTGGGCCTGCTCCTCTGCTCACTCTGCTCGGCGCCTGCGGCGAGCCAGCTTGACGCCGCGCACGTTACCGCACTCACGCAGGCCCCCCCGGGCGACCCCCGAGCGGGCCCCGGCCGCGTGTGGGCATCCTGAGACGCGCGTGAGCGCGCGAGTCCCAGGCGTAAGGCGCGGGCGACAAGAGCTCTGCACGCTCTCAGCCCACAAGGGGGCGGGCGCAGGCCCCCGACATCCTCGCGTGACATCCGCGCCCGACGGAGGCGCGCACCAGGTTGGCATTGGGGCCGTCCTTGGCCGTGGTGGCCACCGCTCTCCTGCCCACGTACACCTGCCCGAACCCGCCCTTGCCCAGCTTGCGCTCCACCATGTACACCGGCGATCCCCCCACCTGGCACTGCGCGCGCGCACGCGGGAGATGCGGCGTCAGCCCGCGGCCCGCGCCGCAGCGGCACGGCTAAACGCACGCGCAGGCCCCGGTGCGGCTGGGAAGCGCGGCGTCAGCAGGGCCGCGCGCGGGCGACGACGGCGCCAAGTCGCAGGCAGCGATGCTGGCGGCGCGCGGGCGGCGCGGGGCGCGCAGGGGGCCGGCGGGTGCGCCTCTGCTGCTGCGCCGGGCCGGGCGGGGCCGCGGACCCGCTCGGGGAGCGGCGCGGTGGACGCCTCCTCCTCCGCATCCTTCTTCGCGGCGCCGCCGCTGGGCCCGGCCTTCTCGTCGCCCTCCTCCTTGGCGCGCGGCATCTCCTCCGCCAGCTCCTCCTCCTCCTCCTCCGACTCGCCCGCGCTGGGTCCGGCCTGCGCGGCCTCGGGGCCCTCGTCGTCCGCGCCCGCGCCCGGCCGGGCGGCCCTGGCGGGCGTGCGGCGCTCCTCGCCCGCTCCGGCGGTGCCTGCCCGCGCCCGCGGCGACGCGCTGGGCCGGCCGCGCTTGCTGGGCTGCGCGGCCGCGGCCGCGACGTGGATCCGCGCCTTGGCTTCTATGGCTGCTTTCCTCTGCGGGCGGGACACCGGCATCCTCACGCAGGCGCGCCCAGGCTCATCAGTGCCTGCTCGCTCCCCCAGCACGCGCCAACAACTGCTGCACAATCTGTGCCTTCAGCGAACCCTTGCGGAGCAAGCTTGCCAGCTGCGGGAAGGCCTCGCATCGCTATGATTGCGACGCCAATTGGCACTGCTGCCCACATGGCCGGCCTGACTTGGTCACAACCGGGAGAGACGCGCTGACACTGGGCCTGCTCCTTGGCCTCACCGCGCCGCAGCGGGGGCATGGAGGCCGCTGAGGGGCGCACACGTCTCGGGCCCGCAAATCCCCGTGCGCCGCTGAGTCTCAGCAGAGTGCTTGCGACGCCCGAGGGCGGCAGCGGCACGCAGCGCTTGGAGGGGCTCCACTCTGCCGGTGAGGAGCGAATTGTGATGTGTGTGCGTGTGGTGCACCTGATTGTTTAGACACGGTCGCCTCCACTGCTCGTTCTGCAGCCGAGGAGGCCATCTGATGTGCTCCCTCGTGCGTATGTTTGCGTACACACACTGTGCCAGGCGATCTGGTGCAGCAAGCTGACGCTGTGCACCGCGCTTGGCTCACCTCTTTGCGGGGTGGTGGCAGGGCCTTTCAGCACGTTCAGGTACCTGGGGGCAGACAGCGCGGCGTCGCTGGTGCGGGTGTTGCTCTGGCCGTCTTCTGCGACTCCCGCCCTTGGTGCTGTACTTGGGCCCCACCTTGTCTTGCCAGCGCGACCAGCGCACTCGCCACTGAGCCGCCCTTCACACAGGACGCTGGCAGGACGCCGCGTGTCACCGCGGACGGCGCGCGGGAGCCAGCACCCACGAGCGGCGCAAAGCGCGCGCGCGCACCGGCTGCGCCCGCGCCTGCTTCGGCTGCAGCCCGGCACAGCAAGGCCGCGCTTGCGCCCCCGGACACTGGTGGCAGCAGCCCGGAGCTGGGGGTGGCGCCGCGCGCGGCCAAGCGGCGCTTCATTGTTGACGACAGCGAAGATGACGCCACACCGCGCGATGCGGCGCCGCCAGCGGCGGCGGCAGCCGCCGAGGCTCTCGAAGGGAGGCCACGGGTGCGCTTCCTCGATGGCACACCGTCATCAAGCTGAAACACCCCAATGTACCCTGGCGTCTCCCTGCACTGAAGCGGTGCATGCGCGCAGCCGCTGGTGGGCCTGTCGGAGAGCGAGGGCGGCGAGGAGGGCGCACACGGCGCCTGCCCAGCCAGCGCCCCGCCCCGGCATGCAGCCGACCGCGCAGGAGGTAGGCACGCCTGCTGCGGCGCGGCTGCGATGCTCGTGCGCCGTCGAGTCCAGCGGCCTCCGTGCCACCCGGAACAGCTGAGCAGGTCTTGCAAACGGTCCAAGCCGCTGACATCGTCCCCTGACGCGAGGCATGGGCGTGCTGCCTCCCTTGCAGGTGCAGGCGAGGCTGAGCCGGCTGTGATCGACCTGACCGACACGCCTGAGGCTGCCAGCCCGGCGCGCGGCCATGTCGGAGCCGCTGCGGCCGGCCACGCCGAGCCCGTTGACAGCTCGCCGGATGCGGTCCTGCGGCGCTGCGAGCGCATCTCCGCCGACCTGCGCTCCAAGCTCGGCACGCAGGAGGGCGCGCGGTGCGGCGCCGTCGACCCTGACCCTGCCCTGCCCCATGTGCTTAGGATGCTGGCATGCTGGACACAGCGCCGTTCCTTGCTGACGTGTTGTGCTTTATTGCAAAGAACGAGCGCCCATCCCCCGCACCTCAGCAGCCATCTGAGCGTGAGTACCGCGGTGGCGCATGAGTGTACGTGGTGGTTTGGTTGCTGCCATCTAAACGGGGTGCTGAGCTGGCGCACCGCTGATGCGCTGTGCGCAGGTACGCAGCGGTGGAGAGCGGCGGCGTTGTGTCGCAGGAGGCGCTGGTGGCGGCGTGCGGCAGGGCGGCGGCCGACTTCAAGGGTTACCAGCTGGTGGGCGTGAACTTCCTGATGCTGCTCGCGCGCGCCGGCGTCGGCGGCGCCATCCTCGCCGACGAGATGGCACGCGGCCCGCCGCGCGCCTGCTGCTGCCCGCTTGACGAGCGCCGCCCGCGTGTCCGGCTTGCAAGCTTGCATGATCGGCGCTCGGTAGGAGCAGCACCAAACGTCTGCACGGTCGTCCTGGCTGTGGACAGTGCACAGAGGGGTGCGCTGATGATGCCTTTGCTTGCTAACTTGTATAGACTCATCCATGGTGTCAGCTCTCTACGCAGGGCCTGGGCAAGACCGCGCAGGCGATTGCATTCCTGGGTGCGCACCTTCGACCTTGATTGCGCGGCTGAGCTGATGAGCCCTGCTGTGCTTTGTGCCAGTGCACCTTCCGAGCATTCAGAGGCGGTGTCCTTCGCTTGGCGGCACAGAATGTTGCTCTGCAAAACGCCGCAGCTGGTGCTCACTCGCCTGCGGCGAGCCCTGCGAGGTTTCACCTCAGCTCTGCTGTGAGCATCCTGTGCCGCGGTAAGCGCGCAGGCGCGCTGCGGCTGCTGGACGGCGACGCCGGGCCGCACATCATCGTCGCGCCGGCAAGCTTACTGGAGAACTGGCAGCGCGAGCTGGCACGCTGGTGCCCCACGCTGAAGGTCGCGCCGTACTTTGGCGCCGCGCGCATCGACCTGCGGGACGAGCTGGAGCACTGGCGGTGCGCCGCCTGCGCCCAGCCGGGATGCCCTAGAAGAAGTAAGCAGGATGCCCCCGCTGTGGCAAAGACAGCCTGCAGGGTATCAGGCCTTGGCGGAAGTGCGCTGAGATTTCTTCGTGGCTGCGCTGGGCTCTGGCGCGGAGCGGGGTGCCTTTCGCTGCAGGGGTAGTGCCTGATTAGTTGTGAGCAGACAGCAGCTAGCCGCATGCAGTGCGAGGCCAGCACCTGACAGGTACTTGAATGTGGTGCAGAGGCTGGGGCAGGGAAGCTGTGCCGGCTGCATTCAGTTGGTGCAGAGGCATATGCACCCTGTGGGGACTGCAGCTGGCGCAGTATGTCCTGAATTTACATCCATACAGGATGGCAGCTGGCCGCTTGCTGGTCCCGGACTTGTGGTGACTGGATGCTGGAGTCAAACATGAGCCTGTGTTCGCGCCGCGCAGGTACAGGCACCAGCATGGGGGCGGGCTTGCAGCTGCTGGCGAGGAGGATGGAGCCGGCAGTGAGCCAGAGGACATGGACGAGCTGTGTGACGTTAATTGCAGCAACGGTGCAGCGGAGGACAGCAGCTTTAGCAGGGCCACTTGCGGCGCAGAAGCCAGTGGTGCGTGGACGTATCTTCCGCAGCGTCCCTGGCATGTGGCATTGCTTGCAGCCATGGTTGCTGTCACTGTGTTCGCTAGGAGCATATCGCACGAGCGGGATGGCTGTATTGCTGGTACTGAACTATGCGAGGTGCTGCTAGGAACCTCTGTTTGCCCAGCCAACACCAACAAGAGGTCTGCATGTCCTGCGGCAGGTTCGCAGGGCAATGACAGCTGGACAGAGGCGGTCGCGGGTGAGGGGCGCGATGCGGCGCCGTTCAACGTGTTGTTGACGTGCTACACGGTGTTTGAGCGCGATTCTGCTGAGCAGAAGCTGGATCGTCAGTTCCTGCGGAAGTGGCGCTGGTCGCATATGGTCTTGGTGCGCAGCATCGCTGGTGCACTGCTTCTCCTCATAAATGGTATAAACCTTGCAACATACTAGTGCTCAGCACAGCCATTTGCAGCTTCCGTGGTATATAAGCCTCACCATCATATGCTTCTGGCGTCATGTACAGATTGTGCCAATGTGCCTCAGAGCTTGCCAAGCAGCATGTTAGTGTGCAGTGTTTGAATAGTAATACTGTTGCCCACGATGCATCTCTACACTGTAGTAAGCTGCCAGCAGATGCATGACATGTATGTGTGTCACGCAGGACGAAGCGCATGCTGTGAAGAATCGGTCTGCTGCACGCACCCAGCGTCTGAACAAGTGCGTGCCATCTCACATGCCCCCATACAGTGCCGAATGCAGAACTACTTCTGCTGAAAGACCGCAAACCTTCGCATTCTTAAAGGCAGGAGGTGTTTCAATGCGATGTAGTGCCCAAGCGTCCTACAAAGGCTAGCCTCCGGGTGAACGAGGTGTGCAACAAGCGAGCTTGTACATTGCCAGCAAAAGCAGAAAAAACTTGCATCGGCTGGCATGGAGGGAGTGTGAGTGCTGGCAAATGCTGACGCTGCGCAGGTTGGCCATGACGTGCCGGCGGCGCCTGATGCTGACGGGCACGCCGCTGCAGAACGACCTCGAAGAACTTCAGAATTTGCTGTCCTTCCTGCTGCCGGATGTGTTCCAGGCGGACGTAGCGGCGCAGCTGGCGGGTGAGCAGGTGCGCGCAGGGGCAGCACCATCTGATGTGGCGCGCCTGCCAGTGTCTTGATGCATGGAAAGACGCCGGCTTACAGTTGGCAGATGGACAAGGGGGGCAGTTTCTGCTGTTTGTTGGTCACCGTGATCAGCGGCACGATCAGGAGTCGATGGATGCGCTGGCGGAGCGCATGAAGGCGCTGCTGGGGCCATTTGTGCTGCGCCGCCTGAAGAGCGAAGTCGCGAGCCAGCTGGTGATGAAGGAGCAGCGGGTGAGGGTTCAGTGCCTCATGCCGCTCATCCCCAGAGCCCTGTCTGTCAAATCCTGCATGAGGCTGTGCAGTGCCCAGTGCATGCTGACAGGAAGTTTAGCCTGCAGGCATTGCCGTGCAAGCTCATGTTACCTTGCAGAAGCATTTTGGCTGTAGATGGTGTTTGTGTCGTCACACATTAACGCCAGGAGCAGCCTCAAATGGCTATTCGCTTGTCAATACCAGTGTTTGTTCTGTATACCTTGCGATGCCAGATCATGTGCAGCAAAATAGCGACCTAGTGCGTGGTCGCGCGCAGCTGGAACACCTGGACATGACAGAAGTACAGGCGGCGCTGTATGCTGACGCGCTGAACAGCCTGCGCAGTGCGGCGCGGTCCTCCGGCTTGCAGCCCGGTGCGCCCGTTGCACCCAAGCAGCGCAATGCTTGTGCGCTGCGTGCCTGCTTGCAGGCGTGTAGTGCGCATGCGTGGAATGGCGTGCTTCTTGTTCTGAACCAAACAGCAACGGAAACATGAAGGCGCAGTGCGAGGAAATGGCTGGGGCTGCGTGACGTTCAGTCACTGGAGACTGCTGTTTCCTCTGTGAGTCATGTGAAGCTGTGGAGGACATGCGGTCACCGTGCCTGTGCACGCTGATGCGCTTGCAGGCAAAGCGGGCGCTAATGCGGACGCAGCGGCTGCGGCGGCCAAGGTCATGCGCAAGCTGGGCAAGGCCAAGGCCGCCAACATGTTTGCGCACATGCGCAAGGTCGCGCAGCACCCGCTGCTTGTCCGGCGCCTGTTCCCCGACAAGCAGGTGGCGGCGATCGCCAAGGTCGCGTACAGCAGGTCCGCGCCCTGGCACCCCTGTCACATACGCATGCATGTGTAGGGTGTGCTGTAGAGTATGTTGCATAGGCTGCATAGGCCTGTCTACCTGTATAATGGCTCTGCGACGCGACATGAGCTGTGCGAACTGTGGCTGTCAAGTAGCTGGGGGTGCTCTCACCGCAGCTTTGTCCATGCAGGGGCATCTTTGGCGAGCAGTGCTCCCTCGAGCAGGTCCGCAAGGAGCTGGCGAAGTACTCTGACTTTGCGCTGCACGCTTTTTCGGCCGCGAATGGCAAGGCGTTTGCGACGTTCATGCTGCCGGCGGACCATGTTCAGGATGGTGCCAAGTGCTGCTTCCTTGCGCGCCTGTTGCCAAAGCTGAAGGCATGCCTTTCCTCTTCCTTCTTCATGATTAGCATTCCTTGCGATGAGCTCCTTGGTTGAGGCTGATCGTCAGGAATATGCACTGCGTGCTATGTATATGTTACGCAGGCAGTGGACACTGATGTTGTGTGGGTCTGGGTCGCTGTCTGCCGCCGCGTACTTACTCGTCTTGGTCTCAACCTTTTCACTGGGCCGCATGCTGCCTACTCTCCAACAACAAGCTGGCGACATTACTGATGCGCCGCACCTGCCTCCGTGCAGGCAAAGGGCAGCCGGCCCCTGCTGTTCAGTCAGTGGACCTCCACGCTGGACGTGCTGGAGTGGCTGCTGCAGCAGCTGGAGCTGCCCTTCCTGCGCCTGGATGGCAGCACCGCCGTCGCCGAGCGCCTGTCCCTGGTCGACCGGTGCGCCAGCTCCCCCATGACCGGTCTTGACAGGCCTGGCATGCATGTGCAGAGCTGCAGTGAGGTCGCTATAAAAAGTGTGACTTGGCATGTCCTGCGCACATTTGCGAGCGTCACATCCCATGCGCATCGCGCCTCCGTCGATGCGACCGTATCTGGCACTGCTGGTGCCTGCTGGGCAAGCTGTGCTGGCGGCGCAGGTTCAACGACCCGCACGGAGGCGTATTTGCGATGCTGCTGAGCACGCGCGCGGGCGGTCAGGGCCTCAACCTGACTGGCGCCGACACCGTCATCCTGCACGATGTCGACTTCAATCCTGCCATAGACCGACAGGCTGAGGCGCGCCGCCTGAGCGTCGACTGTGCACGCTTGGTGTGTGGCGCCAAGCGCACATGCCTTGATTGTGTGCAATGGGTCAGCTAGTCCGCGAAGGCTGCAATGTGAAGCTGGCGTATTTTGTTTGCAGGGCTGTTCAATACATACCTGTGCACTGCTTATAGATGCAAGTGGCGTCTCTCACTGGTCTGCATGGCTGGCTGCAGGATCGCTGCCACAGGCTGGGCCAGACCAAGGCCGTGACGGTGTACCGCCTGGTAAACCATTGCTGGTTGCGGGCCGCAGTGTACCAGGGTGCATGGCTGCTGGCGTGGCATGGTGCCTTGCCTGCTGCATGCAGACAGGCTCCTGTTCATGTGTGCGGTAAGTTTAGTCGACTCGGATGCACAGCGATGGGACCGTATGAGCTCGTCTTCAAGTAATGTATGATTTGACCAATGCATGTGCGCCCGACTGGGCCACATAGGCGACGTGCGCGGGGTCCAGGTGACGACAGGCACCGTGGACGAGGGCATACACGCCATGGCGGCGCGCAAGACGCGGCTGGATGCGGCTGTGCTGGACGGCATCACTGCCTCCAGCGACAGCCGCAAGGGCGCCGCCGCCGAGACGCTGCAGGCGCGCGCGCAAGAGGCCCTGCTTGGCCGCATGGCCGTGCCTTTTTTGCGCATGCACAGACCTGTGCGTGCTGTGTGCGACTGCGGTGAGCAAAAACAGGAGCAGGATGTGTGTAGTAGTTGCTCATGGACAACAGTGCAAGGCTGATGTGCTGTGGAAGGGCTTGCTACAGTGCAGCCTTGAGTGACATGCTGTGCTGTCAAGCGTGCCGGTGCTCGCCTGCTTCACTTTGAACCTTGCCGAAGGACATGTGCAAGGCGTGTGAGCTGTGCGTGGCAGATGGGGGAGCTCCTGCAGCACCTGCTGGAAGGAAGCTCGTCCGGCGTGACTGCCGCAGCAGCGGAAGCCATGTGAGCGGCTGGGGAATGATGCTCCAGCATTTGTTAAACCCTGCCGTGCAGGCGCTGTGCTGCGAACAGCGGCAGTGTCAACGCATGTTTGCAAAAACAAAATGCATGTAGAGACGGCGCAGGCTGTGTCCTGTTCACACTGGGAACATCAGAAAGTTTGTTGTGGTTCACCAGGTCAGATGGCGGCAAGACTAGCGCCGCAAGTATTGCCTGAAAGGCGGCGGGGCTTGTCAAGATGCCTGTTCGCGCAACGGGCAGTGGATGGCAGATGTTTTCTGTGCTCAGCTTTGTCATTGTATCCAAGCTGCGGCCTCGCAGCCCTGCCTGCTCAAGAACACAGGACTCTGTGAGAAAGAAAAGTGTAACCCTGGTTTGGCTGGATGTGTAAAATCTCAAGGCATACACTTGCATGTGACCAGTGTGTGTGTGGACACATGCAGCACTTTGGGGCAGAACACTGCTCCTCGCCGAAGCTAGCTCATGGCTCGCACTCCGCTCTCAACTGAAAGTGTCATGACGAACACGCAACTTGCGGATGGGTCACTGTCCGACACCTCTGGAGCGCAGAGCTCGCGCAAGGCGGCCACGCAGACTTGTGTTGGGTCGCTGACACGGAGCCTGCCAGCGTACGTGCGCAATCCGCCAATAGAAGCAGCAGTGTTCGCATGGGGAGTCGCGGAGGATGGCCAGCTGGTGCGCTGCTGCTTGCAGTGCTGATAGCGCAGCTTTCTTGTACCGCAGTACCACTGCTGTGGCATAGCTGCCAAGTGACAATACATTTTGCATAGTTGTTGCCTGCTGCTGTGCAATGCACCAGACGTCTTGCAGAGCTTTTTATTTATAAGACGCATCAGGACACATTGAAGCCCACCGACTGTTTGCTTGTGCAAAGCAACAGAGAAACTGCTTGGTCGCCACAGTATCGCGCAGTCCAGGCAGCACTGTGCCTCTGCGAAGGGCGTGGACACGGACCAGAATGTGGTGGCGCCCAAGGTTGTGGAGGCGCTGCTGGGCACGCGCTTCCGGGGCCGCGAGTTCCTGCGCTCACCCCTGGCGCGGGGCCCGCCCGCCTGCTGTCTGCTCCACCCTAGCCGGTCACAGGTCCCGGCATCCCAGCACGGGCCTCGCCGTCAAGTGCCGGGGCCCCAGCACGTGGACCGCGGGACATCAAGGGAGAGCATAGTCTGTTCACTATTCCATAAATCCGCTGCAGGCTGCAGCAGAGACCTCCAGGCGCACCTGGAGCAGTGGGGCATCAGCAGCAGTGTCCGGGTGCCGCTAGGATGCCAACACGCCCTAGGGCGCGCAGGTGGCGGGCAGCCGAAACACGCTGGCCATAGACTGCGAGGGCCAGGTGCTGTCGTGGGGCTGGAATGCGCGCGGCACGCTCGGTCACGGCCACAGGCGCGCACTCCCTCACCCCTCGCTTGGCCATGTCTACGCTGCCCTTCGAGTGCCTCTAGAACAGCCTCTGCAAGGCTGCACACGCTCGCCTGCTCTATGAGCAGGCTAGCATTTCTGCGCGCATGCACTGCATGGGGCGAGCACTGGGCGCACATGTCACAGCACTGTCATGCATGCTGCTGTCGTGAGTTGCCATGCTGTGCAGAGACGCCACGCGTCCTAATTCCGCAGTATGGCTGATGGACCATGCGGAAGGAGTGCAAGCCTATAGAGCATGTGACATGCGCTCACTGCAGCGACTGCAGCACGTCAGAGCGGCCCAGCATGCTGTACAGCGAAACAAGCGCAAACGGCAGGGCAGAGGCCCGTGTCACGGCGTCAGTGCCGACGGGTTGAGCACGTGCGGAAGCGTCTCATTGTGCGCGTGCGCTTGCCGGCCGCAGGGGCAACGAGCGCAAGCCGCGGCGGGTGGCCGCGCTGAGCGGCGTGACGATCGCGCAGGTGGCCATCGGCGGGTGGCACTGCCTAGCGCTTGACGCAGGCGGGCACACCCACCCCTGCTAGGCCTGCTGATCATGCAGCGTGGCACGGTACCAGCAGCGCGCATCGGAGCAGAACGTGTCGGTGCCAGTGTGTCTGGCGATGCGGGGCCCTCACTGCCAGCCGCTCTTGGGCAGGCAGCCCAGCCTGTGCCAGGCGACAGACCATGTGCAGACTGCTCACCCCTTGCTTGCACGTATGTGAGTCATAGGCAAGTCATTGACACATGCGGGGGGAGGCCTGCTTGCTGCAGGCGGCCTGGTGTACGCCTGGGGCGGCAACGAGTACGGGCAGTGCGGCGTGCACTGGGGCGCGCGCGACGTGGTGGAGCCGACGCCCTGCGTGCCCAGCCTGCGCGTGGTGCAGGTCGCGGCCGGCGGCATGCACTCCTGCGTGCTCACCAACCAGGGCGAGGCGCGCGCCCGGGACAGCGCTGACCATGTGGGAACACATCGGCCCCCCGCTGCGCGGCACAGCAGCTGTATAGGACAGGGTCGATTAGGGTAGGATTAGGGCCGTGCGACATACTCCTGTCCCCACAGCGTGAGTGATGTCACCATGTCACGGCTGCCGAGCGAGCGCGGCGCTGCAGGGAGATGCGTGGGGCTGCAACGGCCGCCTGCACAGCCCGCCGCCGAGCGCGCCGCACGGTCGCAGGTGTGGATGTGGGGTGAGCCGTGGGGCGACTTCAGCATGCAGGTCGACCGCGCGCCGCGCAAGGTGCCCGGCGCGGCCGGCATTGCCAAGATTGCCTGCGGCGCCTTCCACAACCTGGCGCTCACCCGGTGCCCTGCCGCCCTTAGCCCGCCTCGCAGCGGCGCATGCCTGCTGCCACATGTGGTCCGCGTGGGCCCCACGCTCAATCCACTCGACCCTGCCCGCGCCTGGGCACAGAGCGAGGTTCTGGGTGGAGGATGCACATGGCACTGCTGGGTCTCAGCATGCTCACTTTACTGAAACCGCCTCGACGTGCGGCTGCCAGCACACAGGCCAGACAAGGTGCCAGCGTGATAAAAACACGCACAGTGTAGCCCAGCAAGGTCATTGGGGCATAACCCCATCCAGCTGTCCAGCTGCTAGCACGCAGGGCAGGCATGGAGCACCAAGCGCTGGGGCGGCCGCGGCTGTCAGCGTGCTCACGCGCGGGCGGGCGCGGGCATGCAGGCAGGGCGAGGTGCTGGCGTGGGGCATCAACGACTTTGGGCAGCTGGGCAACGGCAGCACGTTCTACGAGACGTCGCCCACGCCGGTGGCGGGCCTGGAGGGCGCGCAGATCGCCGACGTCGAGGCCGGCGGCTGGCACTCGCTCGCGCTCACCGCCGGCGGCGGTGCGCCCTGGGCAGCGCGGCCCCTGCCAGCAGCCATGGGACACGGGGCATGGGCGCCAAGAGTGTCAGTGCTGACACAGAGGTGCCGCTTGGCTGGCGCTTGCTGATGCTCACCGTTGAGGGCGGAGCAACAGTTGTGTGCGAGGCAAGAGTGCATGGAAGCTGGGCTGTTGCTGGGTATGGGCGCTCACATGACTACGCACCCACGACTGCCATTTTCCAGTTCCAAAAAGACTAGAGTCGAGCGCCGGCGCGGCGCATCGCAGAGGTGTTTGTGTGGGGCCGCGGCGAGTATGGCCGGCTGGGCCTGGGGGACCGCAGCGGCAGCAGCCGGCTGCGCGCCACGCTCGTCAAGGCCATGGAGGGCCACAAGGTGGTTCAGGTAGCCCACCCGGCCCCTTCAACTTAATAGGTATTCAATGCGGGCACCTGCGTTGTTGCAGGGTAGGGCGTGTAACATTTTGTTCGTGCGTGCCGCGGCGAGCATGCAGGCAGGCTTATGGCTGCAACAGCCTGTGTCAATTGCAGGCTCTGTTGAAGGAGGCTCCCGCACTAGCGCCGGATGCCCATCATCTGCATGGGGTCGTCCTCATGCTCACATATGCAGCAGGCGAGCATGCACAGCAGGGTTTGTGCAAAAGCACGCATGCGGTGCATAGGAGGGTACATAGGAGTTGCGTGCGCCATGCGCTGTGGCGCACAGGGGCCCGCGCCCGGCGGCCTGGCCGACGGGGCGGGCGCGAGGGGCGGAGCGCGCCGCAGGGATCCTGCGGCGGCACGCACACGCTGGTGCTGACCGCGGAGGGCCGCATCTTCACCTGGGGCCGCGGCTCCTTCGGCCGCCTGGGCACGGGCGTGGAGAAGGACTGCCACGCGCCGGTGGAGGTGTTCCTGCCAGGCGCGCCGCGCCGCCAAGGGTTTGCCAGCTAAGTGCTGACGCAGCGCCGCCGGCGCTGCCCGGTGGCAGGCACTGACGCGGCGCGGCGCCGGCGCTGCCCAGTGGCACGCGCTGACGCAGCGCGGCGCCGGCGCTGCCTGGTGGCAGGCATTAACGCGGCGCGGCGCGGCGCGGCGCCGGCGCTGCCCAGCAGTGCTGCTTTCAGGGTTTGGGATAGGGGTTTGATCGAGGGGTGCCCTGACACCTCGTGCGGGGCGCAGGCGGGCCGGAGCGCTGGCGCGTGGTCAGCATCACGGCGGGCGGGCGGCACAGCATGGTGCTCGCGCTGCCCGACAACGGCGACCCGGACGGCCGCATGCTCTCGCGCCGCGCGTCTGCCTTGGTGCGCCTGCCTGACAGTCGCGGCTCTGTTGCCCCCGATGTGCCCTGGCTTGGCTGTGCTGCTGCGGCCGCCGTCTGACACCTTGCACCTGGACCGCCTGGTGCCTGGGAGCTGCCGCATGCGCTTCGCTGGTCTTCCAGCAGCGTGAGGTGGGGCCCCCCGGGCTTGAGCATGCGCACAAGCGCCAGCGGCCATGGCCTGAGACGGGCGGCAAGGAGGGCGCACAACGCATGTGCTTAGACTTTGCGGTTGTGTGCAACACAGTGACTTGCCCTTGGTCATCCCTGTTATTGGTAGGGCAAGCGCGCAGGGCGGCGCGGCGCGGCGGGCGGTGCTGGCGCTGGGCGACAGCGAGACGACGGATGAGGTGCTGGGCGCGAGCGAGCCCGAGGTCGGCCTGGACCTGGACGACGGGCGCGACCACGACGAGGACCTTGACGCGCTGGCCGACATCATGGGTGCGCGGCGGCCATTCCAGGAGGGGGGGATAGACCGGGTAACAGATGTCCCGCTCCTGTGTCAAGTTGGAAGATGGGGCGGCAATACCCTGTCTAGGTTGAATAAGAAGCGGGCGGTCATATGCTGACAGCAAGCGTGTGCATTCACAGGTTTGGTGCATAGCGTGACAAGGCTGTCGTGCGTTGAGAGAAGCTGTTGGGGCTGCAGCATGGCGGCTCGGGGTCATGAATATGTATGCAGCACAGGCGCCTTTGACGCGCGCCGTGTACTCTGGCGGGCCAGACTCCTGCCGGGCGCCAAGGGTTACAATGTGTGCATGACCGCCCGACGGCGTCCCGGGGCCGCAGCGGGCGGCGAGGAGCACGCGCTCGGCGGCCTCATCGACCGCAGCGGCTCGCGCTCGCTGGGGCCGGCCGAGGACGCGTCGTCCACGGGCAGCGGCGAGGGGCGCGTGGCCGAGGCCACGCCGCCGCACCTGCACCTGCCCTGGTCGCAGGCGCGGCTGCGCCGTGCCTGCATGCCCTGTAATTTGCCAGCGGACGTACAGGCCGCGGCAAGGACCTGCATTCACAGGCGTGAAGCCCGGTGGACGCACTGGGCTTCCCTGGCCCAGCTCTGCTCTGCCAGCTCGGTGAACTGCGATCTTTCGCACTTGTGGAAGCCTAGAGGCAGAGGTATTGTAGGGTATATTAGGATGATACCTGATATAAAGCCCTATCCTGCTGCGGCAGGCGCCAGCGTCATCGCCGCGCTCGGCGCAACGGGTGCCCTGGGAGGGCGCGGGCCGCGGCGCCAGCGGCCGCGAGGCGACCGCGGACCTGGCGCGGCGCATGAGCGACGAGTTGACGCCGCACGCCCGCTCGGGCTCGCTGCCGGGCGGGGCGCCTGCGCATGCACAGCCGCCGCCGCGGTAGTCCCCGTCGTTGTCTGCTTTGGCTTTCCAGCTTGTTTGCATTGGTAGGTGTCTGGTGTGAATCAGTGGGGAGTGCCGAAACCCATGCGGCGCACGGCGGGGAAGCAGCGCCAAAGCGCTGGTGTGGCTCCATGCTGGGTGGAACAGCTGTATTTGCGGAATCCTTGCTGCCATGATGAGCAGCTGGCCCTGTTTGTTGCACACGCTGTGCTCCTTACATGAGGGTATGCAATAGTCCTGGTGTGTTTCCCAGGACGCTGACGTTTAAACTACTATGCATGTTCCGTGTGGGTAGCAAGCGAGAAATGCAAGGGGTTTACTTGAGCAAAGTAGCAATGAACTTTAGCCAAGTGTAAAAGGCCGTCGTGAAGCTTGATTATATCTTCTGGTGCTGCAGCTCGTTGGAGCACACAGCACATCCCTCCGTTTAGCAGGTCTTCCTCATTGTCAAAAGGAAAGCTGTCCAGGGCATGTCAGTCCTCACCACGGCATGAGCAAAATTGGCAGCCAGCTGGCTTGTGGTGCACCGTCAGCTAGTCCTGTGTAGCAGAAATGGCGCACAATTGCAGTGTGAACCAGTTTCACTGACTCTCTTCTGATGCAAGACTATCTGTCGAGCACAGCGACACATAACCCGAACGAACCAGCACACCAACTCACTGAAGTAAACCTGGCTTGGCTTGTATGCGAGCAGCCAGGTAGCAGGCGCCTGCCTGGAGCTTTGCACCCAAATTGCACAACACCAGAACAATAATGTCAATCCAAATCCAGGGGAATGCCTCAGCAAAAGGGCGTCATGCATTTCGGTCAGGAGCGGATCACAAAGCTGCAGCGGCACTTGCAGCGCGGCAGATTGAGCAGACGTAGGGCAAGCCAAAAAGACACGCTGAACGTCAACACGCTGGTGGCACGCAGCGCGCCTGCGCGCCCGCAGTCGCGACCCCGCACCGGCACACGCCACCCAAGGGCAGCCTCTGCCACGCGCCTGCAGCTCCGTAAGCCCCGGGCCCACCCCGGCGCGAGCTGGCGCGCCTGCCAACAAGGCCACGCAGTGCGGGCAGCGGCCTGGGCCCGCCGCTCATAGCCGCCAGCGCCCTCGGCACGATCGGGCCCGGGTGCAGCTTGGCCGGCACAATCGGGCCCGGATGTGGCTTGGCCGGTGCGCGGCCAGGCTGGGCCGCGCCGGTTGAGCGGCCAGAGCCGACGCCATTGCCTCCCGGTGCCGGCCGCCAGGGTGGACGCCAGGCGCCAGCGCCAGGCTTGGCCCCGGCCGGCTGCCGCGGCGGCGGCGGCGGCGGCGGCAGGCCGCGCGCGGCAGGCGGGACGGCCGCGGTGTGCGCAAATGGCACAGCAATGGACGCCGGGCCGGGCGCGGCAGCGCGGGGCGGCTCCAGCGAGGGCGGCGACTGCAGGTATGCGCTCAGCGCGGCGGCCGCGGCCATGCTCGCGACGCCCAGGTACGGCACGACCAGCGCGCCCGCCAGCGCGTGCACCTGCGGCGCGTTTTTAAAACAAATTGTGACCAAGACAGGGCCGGGTAAGCTTTATGAACAAACATGACGCAAAAGCGTCACCCGAACATACAGAAAAAGCACATGTGCACAGGTCTGTGACGTGCGTGGCATTGCACCGTCGCCGTGCTGACTTGTGCCTGGCCGTGCCAGAGATCACAGAAGCTCGTCAGCACTGGTTCCTCAGGACAGGTCCTGACGGTTGTCTCGCCGCAACTGCGGGGCCACCCCGCGGCCAGCAGACCCTGCCCAGTCAGTTCTCCAGGGAAGAAGGCAGCGCGGGTGGTCTAGCGGCGCAGCCTGACTGGCTTCTGCATGAGCACAACCGGCCGCGCCTGCGAGAACGCCAGCGCCGCCACCGCGCCCGTGAGCAGCCCCGCGCCCGCGAGCCCCGCGGCGCTGCCCGCCCGGCGCGCCACGAGCAGCGCGCGCCCGGCCGCGAGGTGCGCCGTCATGCTGGCCGCCAGCAGCGCCAGCGCGACCGCCTGAGCGCGCAGCCACAGCGTAACGCGCATGTTCGACATCAGCGCCTGTCTGCCGGGCGCGCCGCCGCTCCATGGACAACAACGACCGCGGAATACAGCGCTGGCTACAGTTTAGTGTAGGACGCGTGGTCATGTCTCAAGACAAGCCACAGAGTACTGGCCATGCCATGAGGACGCACAGCGGACGACAGAGCACAGCCGGCTTGTCCAAGACTCAGCCACCTGCAACAGGGCCTCTTAGAGAGCGACATCGGGCAATCACTGGGCAGCAAAACAATAATCAACATGACACACTCGGTCGCCGCACGCCTGGGCAGTGAGCTCGCTGCGCAGCGCGACAAAGACGGCCGCCGCGGCGGCCGCGGCGGCGAAGTAGGCCGCGCCGAGCGCGCGCGCGGACAGCGCGGACAGCCGCCCGCCGGGCGGCCACAGGCTGGCGAGCGGCGTGCCGACCATCAGCGCCGCCAGCCAGCGCTCGTCCGCCGCCGAGAAGCGGCCCGGCACCTGCGCATATGCATACTGCATGGTTGAACCAGCACGGCTTGGAGCGTCACAGCTTCACAGCCACATTTATCCTATCGTTTTCAACGTCCGATTGCGCCCCACGCGTGTCAGCAATAACCACCGATGGCCAGCGCGGCTCCGCATTCGAGACGCAGCCCAGCACCTGCACATTGATGCCCTGCACAGTAAGTGTAGGTATGGGTCCGTATGCAATGCAGCCCATGCTCCTGTCACACTCCCCGCTCATACACCACATCCCTTCCCTGGCATCGCATCTTGCTCCATGGCGCGACCCGCCTGTGATACCCAGGGCGGGTGCGCGGGCGGCGCACCCAGCCCCCGGGCCACCAGCGCAGCAGGCGCGGCCCCGCGCTGGGCCGCCGCTTGTGCGCGTCGCGCAGCGCGGCCTCCGCGAACGGCCGCCACTGCACGGCCACGCTGAAGTCGTCGATGTCCATGGCGCTGGCGATGCCCCTGCGCGCCCCATGACGCCGTGCCTCAGCCGCTTTGCAAGCAAGCTAGACCCATCACTGCGGGTCTGGTGCCTGCCGGATGCCGCGATGGCGGTGTAGGCTCCACCTGCAAGGACAACACAACGGTGCATGCAGGTGCATGGGATATTGCGCATGCAGCACATGAGAGAGGGCTGCTCTGCGCAGGTCGTGATATTGGACATATTATAGAGGACTCCCCAGTAATCCGGATGCCGCACCGCAGCAGCTGCACGACGCGGAGCACAAAGAAGAAGTCGCTGGGGAACTGCTCCACGGCGATCGCCTTCAGCGGCGAGTCCTTCGCGAACGGGTCGATCCTGCCCCTGCGCGGGGCGTGGCCGACGCGTCAAACGCTCTTCATATAAAGGCGATGTGGGAGCTGTGTTTGGTGGCCGCCACAGCATCATGCCCTCATATACGAAGGCGGTTCAGCTAGCGACTGCGTACGCTGCTGACAGCAGCGCACTTTGCAGCAGCGCCTTGCACAGAGCGGTGCGCGCGGGCACCTGGTGTCAAACATGCCGTACGCGATGCGCACGCGGAGGCTCTCCAGCCCGGGGCCCATGCGCACGCCGATCGCCGCCAGCGCCGCGGACACCTCAGCCTGCGCGGCAGCGCAGGAGGGACTCCGATTGCTCCTGGGTGTCCTGCAACCGATGCGGCAGCGACGCAGTTGATGATTGGAGGTGCAACCAGCCAGGCCGCAAGCCCTGGCGCACGTCAAGCGCCGACGGCGCCAGGGTGCTCAGCGCGGCCCGTCTTGGTAGGGCTTACATGCGAAAGACACACAGACTGCTTTGCACCAGCATAAGCCTGAGCAGTATGGGGCCCATAGCATACACTTTTGCGATCTGTCTGTGGAGAGGAGAGGGCCCTGGCCGGCATCACGCCGCACACACCAGGGGCGCATGCAGCGCCGCGGACTGCGGGACAGAGGCAGCGCCACATGCGGAGCGCCCGCGAGGGACCACTTGACTCGGGGACGGCAGGCTGCCGCGCCGCGCCTGCTGCGAGGGCGACAGCGCATCCAGCACGCCCAGGAGCGGCGCGTCCGCGGCGGCCGACAGCGCCACCACCAGCCGCGCAAACGCCAGCCGCTGCGAGTTTGCCAGCTGCTTCGCCTGCCCATAGTCCAGCAGCCCTGCCCCAGGCAATTGCCAATCATGCGCCGGCGTGCGCAGAGCCCCAGTGCCCTTTACTGCCAGTGGCTGCCCTGCACTGCTGCGCATCAGCGCCCGGCCGCCATTTTCTGGGGCGAGGACGCGCGAGGCCGACGGCATCAACACGCAGGCATGCATGTCACAGACAACACGCATGCGCCAGTGCTTGTGCCAGCGCGGTGGTGCATTCCCACTGCAGCTGCTGCATGCAGAGAGCAGAAGCTCGCAAAATGCAGTCTCTTGACAGACACGGCACATCTGCTGTTGTGCTTTGCAAAAGGCGCGCGTGACGGCCGCACCGACGATGCCGTTGTCGCGGACGAGTATGTTGCCGGGGTGGCAGTCGGCCTGGAACAGCCTGGCGCGGGCGCCAGTCAGTGCATGGCCGGCCCCTGCACCTGAGCTGGATTACCAGCACCAACGCACCCACCGCACCACCAGGGCGCAGGCCCTGGTGAACCCCCGATACCAAGCTGACCGACCTGACCTATCAAGCGCATCCTCACGAGACCAGCCATGCCCGGACCGTCCCGTGAGGCCAAACGCGCGAGCGCCCTTGCACCAGCCTGCTCTGCCTCGGACAGCGCTGCCTGATGAGGCAGGCGGCCGCTGGCGCAGGACAGGCGCCACAGACAGGCGCCCACTGAGCCGGCTCGCTCAGCGCGGCATGAGGCACACGGGCGCACCCGTCCTGCAGCAGCATGCGGCCGTACGCCTCAGCGACGCGCGAGAGCACCAGCCGCGCGGCCGCGCGCCGCGCGGCGGGCAGCATCGCCGCTCCCCGCTCCTGCACGCGGGTCAACAAGTCGCCGGGCCCCTCCCGCGCATGGAGACGGGCGGCCGCCCAAGTGCGAGGGCACTGCGGGGCTTTTGCCTTGCGTGCCACCCGCTGTTCTTCATGCAAGCCTGTGCCGTCACAGCCTGTACGCGCTACGCGCGCGCCGCAGGCGGCGCATGGCCGCGAGCGGCCAGCATGCGCCCCCGCCGGCGACCGAGCTTGCCCAGCGGTGCAAGGCCAGTGCCGGCATGCGCGGCGAGCGGCGCATCCTGGCCTGGCCGGCTGATGGCAAGCCTGCACCCCTCGCTCAACCAGTTTGTGGCCGGCGGGCGCGGCAGCGACCTGCCAGCGCGGTGACCCTGGTGCCCTCGGGAGGCGCAAAATTTTTCGCCTGCGCTGTTCGTTCTTGACCGGCGGGCACGGCAGCGACCTGCCAGCGCGGTGACCCTGGTGCCCTCGGGAGGCACAAGATATTCGCCCGCGCGTTCGCTCGTGACCGGCGGCCCGGCAGCGCACCGCCAGCGCGGTGATCCGCGTGCCCTCCAGGAAGGTCATGACGAGCAGCCGGCGCGTCACCAGGCCCGTGATGCTCTCCGGCGTCTCCACCGACCGCATGCTCGCCTGCGCCGCGCCGCGCCGCGCGTGCGGTGTGACCCCCGGCGGTGCACCGCAACGCAGCCGACCTCTCGCGGCGTGGCCGCGCTGCGCGCGTGTCTTCAGCGCGCCTGGTCGCCCTCACGGCGCGCAGGCAGGCCGCGGCCCCGTCCGGCGCACGCACGAACGCCTGCGCCTTGACATCGGACAGGCGCGTGCGCCAGCAGACTCTGGGTGTGAAGAGGGTTTGGGCGCGGGGTGGGCGGGCAGCGCGCCTTGAGGCGCGCGTGGATCAGGTCCATTGTCTCGGCCTCCCGCCGGAAGTCGAACTCGGTCTGCAGCTGCGCGGCCAGCTCATCCACGGCGGACACCAGGTCGATTGGAGCTCCGTCGCCTGCCGCAGCCCGCGCACGGCCGCTGTCGGGCGCCGGGCGGGTGCCCGGTGCGGCTGCGCGCGGGCCGCGGACCCGGCAACGCGCGGGCGCGACAGCGTCACCAGCAGATGTCGAGACCTGCAGAGTGCGCTTCCACGGCTGTTCAGGGAGAGACGTGTTAGGTTTGGGCTCGGGCGCGCCTGCAGGAAGCGCGCGGCGATGCGGATGTTGACCAGGTCCTGCTGCATGCGCGCGAGCGCGTCCGGGTACTGCACCTGCACGCGCGCAGGCACGCCTGCAAGGCGCACGTACGTACTTTGTACGCACGCTTTGACAGCTGACCGGCATAGCCTTCCCCTTGCTGGCTGCAGACCGCACCAGCCGCCAGGACGTGAGTGTTGTGCATTCCAGGGACAGTCGCTCATTTGCATTGGGAGCGCATTCATGCTATGCTCCAAATGTTTTCTCAGCAAGTCATGCAGCTCCGATGTTTTTAGTAAGCATGCAGCCCAGCGAGATGCCATGATGCACGAGCAAGCCAGCATGCCCGTTTTTGGCAACAGCAAGCTCGTGCACTGGCACGCGTGGCGTGCAGGGACCGGCGCACGGCGCGCATGCAGCGCACCTTGACAGCCACGAGCCCGTCCGGGCGGGAGCCTGCCCACATGGAGGGCCACCGCAGCTGCGCCTGGTGCACCTGCACGTTACCGCGTACCGATGCTCATGCGCAGAGCGCAGTCCGAATAAGCGGTCATTGCAGGCGTGTGCGGGTCAGTACGCGTGCTTACACCATGGATGAGGATAAATTTCGCTGCAGGACAGACAGGGCACCTGCCAAAAGATAGGCCGGACTGGTGAAGCCAAGCAGCTTGCTGTTTTTGCTGCTCTTGCTCCAGCCCCTCGCGCACGACAGCGGCGTTTGGCCGCACCTGTGCGATGGACGCTGAGCCCAGCGGAGTTTCGAGGTTGATCCACTCAAAGATGTCGTCGAGCGGCCGCCCTGCCAGCTCCGCCTCCATCACCGCGACCGCCTGCGCGGCCGGCATGGGCGGCACCTGCGGCGCAGGGTGAGCGCACGTCGTTGCCGCACCCCTATACCCTACCCTACCCTACCCTCCAGAGCACAGGCAGGCCTGCGCTCACGTTTCACGCCCCACAGCTTCCCCAGGCTGGACCAGATAAAGCACCAGCATGCTCCGATTGAACTGCAGTGTCAGGGTCACTGGGCCACTGGGGTTGTGGTCCAGTCCAGACACTCCGCCCTGTCTGCAATGCATAAGAGCTTTTGGCAGAGCGGGCGCGCGCCTGGTCCTGCAGCAGCGCCAGCTGCCGGCAGATCGGCTCAGGTATGAAGTCCGCGCGGGCGCCGAGAAACTGCCCCACCTGCGGCAGCGCTCCCGGGCGTGTTGGCGCTCACGACGGGCGCACAAGCGGCCCGCTCGCCGAGCTATGCGCGGTGCCTAGCTCGGGGTGTGACACCTTCAAGTAGAACCCGCGCAAGTCCACCGCTATGCGGTACAGCTCGGCGCCCGCCCAGGTATGGTGTGGCACCCATATTGTCTCCTCCACGGCCTCTTCACTGCTGGAAGCCCGCGCTGCTGACGCCTTCGCCTGAGCCCAGGAAAGCTGCACCTTTGTCAGACGCACAGCGCTGCACAAAAGACATTGTCAGCCCAGGAAACAAGATGGCGCGCCTGTGTCGCCTTGTACGCAAAGTATATCTGCGCGGCGCGCAGCCAGAACGACGCCGCGCGCACGAAGTTGCCCCAGGCAGAGCTCTGCGGCGTCGTTGAAGATGCACTCTGCGCCAAGGCCTGGCTCTGCCGCAGGCAGCGCATACAGGAGCTCAGTTCCGCCAACGGGTTGCCTTGCTGCCGGACATAGCTTGTCAGGGAGCATGCGCGGTGTGCGGCTGCAAGGCACAGGTGTCACGCTGGGGCAGGATGCACCTGGGCGGCTGATGTCAGCAGCAAGGAGCCCTCCAGCGAGCGCATGGACCCTCACGCGCGCTGCGCGACCAGAATGAATGAATTAAAACCTTGTATTGGAGCCTCACTTGGCCACTTACTCAGGGTTTTTTGGCTTTTTGGGCTGTTTTTCGCTGTTGCCGCGGCCGCAGGCCGCGCGGATTTTATGTTGTGTTCTGGACGGTGGCTTTGACCTCCTGCAGCAAGCACAGCTCTCCGGATGCAGGACAGCCGCTGCGGCGAGTTTTGCAAGGCGTAGGTTTTGCGTTTTGTTGCTCTTTCGCGCTGTTGCCGCGGCCGCAGGCCGCGCAGCTTCTATGTTTGTGTTCTGGACGGTCACCTCTACCTCCTGTAGCACGCACAGCTCTCCGGAGGCAGGCCAGCCGCTGCGGCGACTCTGCCTTGGCCGTGGTTCTTAGTTCCTCCCTGTCGCCGCGGCCGCAGGCCGCGCAACTTTTTTGGTGTGTTCTGCACAGCCACCTTCACCATCTGTACAACGCACAGCTCCCCGGAGACCGGCCAGTCGCTGCGGTGAATTGTTTTCGGCACACAGCCTCCGGGTTTTTTCCAGGGCTTTTTGCTGGTGTTTCTGCTGTTTGTCTTTCTGGGTCACTCTTTCGCTTTATCAGAGGCTTGGCTGACACCCGTCGCGCTACACAGCGAAGCCACCCGTCCGCGCCCGCTACAGCTCGCCGCGAGCCGGTGCGCGGCTGCATGGCCATGGTGTTATATGCAGATACTCACTCCTCTCACGCTTTGACCTTCACGCCCGCTCTTCGCGCAGGCGACGGTCACGGCAACCGCTGCTACTTGGCCGTTACTACTGCGTGCCAGGTGAGAACCGGTTCAAATGGCTCCTGGATTCCAGCTAACAACGGATCTTACCCTGTTGTGCGCCAACGCAGGAGCCGTCCGTCTGCCTTTGCTTGCGCAGCCGTGCTCCCAGCACGGCTCAGAGGTCCGTCCGCACGGCTCTCTGCACCTGGCCTGGCCCGCCGGCAACCTGCTCCTCACAACGGCTCCATGCACGCAGGACGGTGTAGAACCGACGTCAGCTGCTCTACGTTTGACCTTGCGGAGTGCGCCCTGCTCCTGCGCCTGGCCCACTGCTGCAGCTCGCCTACAGCCAGTGCGCGGCTGCATGGCCATGTTGTAATATGGTGCTCCTCACTCCTTTCACATTCTGCGCCTCACGCTCGCGCTATGCGCAGGCTGCGTCAACAGCAACCGTCGCTACCTGGCCGTCACGACTGCCGTCTGCCTGGTGAGCCATTTGGAAGGGCTTCTAGACTCCTGCTAACAACAAATCTCACCTGTCGTGCCCGTCCGTCTGCTCCTGCTAGCGCAGAGACTGCGCGGCTCACAGGTCTGTCCGCATGGCTCTGTGCGCCTGGCGTGGCCCGCTGCCGTTCTGCTCCTCACAAGCGCCCTTGGCGTGCAGGTGAAGGATGCCAGGCAAGCGCTTAGCCCTCACCCAGGAGGATCCGCGCAAGCGGACGCGACGGCGCATGGAGACCGCCAAGGGTTGCGCGGCATCGCACGCAACTGGGCGCACGCACCTGTTGCGGTGCGCGCGCTGTGTCAGTGTCGGAGGAAAGCCTGCGCCCTGCGTGTCAGGTGCTGACCATGCCTCGCGCGCGCAGTGGGCATGACATAAATATGGAGGTCATGGCCTGCATCAGCGTGTGCAAGTACATATACAAGTACGCGCCTCTGTTTTCTGCTTCATTTACATGGCTCTTAATCGTCCCTTGCCCTGACGGGTGCGTGTGACAGGTACGTGTACAAGGGGGACGACAATGTGGTGCTGGACAGGCTGCACCACAATGGCCGCAGCGCCGACATGGTAGACACTGCAGGAAACGAGCGCTGCTCAACTTGATCTCCTGCCAGAACCCCATTTGGCCCGCTTCAGCCATGTTGTGTTTCAGGACCTTCAGTGAGCAGTGTCCTGTTGTTCTGCCCCATTCATTCTGTTTGTTCGCTTTGTTTTGCCATGGTGTGTCCCTGTACCTTGCGCTTTTCTTTCTGCCCGGCTCTCTGCGTTTTTGCACTGATCTGTTTGTTCGCTCTGTTCTGTCCTGGTGTCCCCCTGCACTGCACCATGCGCTTTTCTTAGAGCAAGCCGCCTCACTCTCTGCCCAGCTCTCCCCATATCACCTCACAGCACCCCCCAAAAGACACCCCCCAAACTGGGACTCTCCTAGTTACAACCGTGTGTCGGCCAAACTTGGCCTCTTACGGCCGCAGCCCTACGGGGTGCGTATTACGCAATAAAATCGACTTTAGCCCAGATGGCGCGTTCACCACGGAGCAATTCTGGGGCAATTCTCAATCCAGAATTCTGGTAATTCTGGTAATTCTAGCAAATTGTGAATTGAGAATTACCAGAATTTTAGAATGTAGCTCCGGAGGTACATGCCATGATTGGCTGATTGGCAGCATTTCTAGCCGTCTGTAATTCTGGTGCGGAATTGCTCAATTATGGTGACGTGGCAGGCAAAGATACGCAGCATTTGCAATTGCAATTGGCTCCCGTGCGAACGCTACCTAGGTAAAGCACGCAAGGATGCATTTGGCCACCGCCAAGGTGTCCGGATTCCGACTAAACGCAAGCATGGTAGTTCCTGGAAACCGGCGCGATTTGAGAGGTGAACCGCAGTAAAACGGAATGCTGGCGTGGAATGCGGGTCCGGGAGTCGGCGGGCTAGTCCCGAGCGGGGCTTCGGAAAAAGGTTAGGGGTAGAGTAGCGAAGTACTGAAGATGTTCAGAAAGGTGAAAGGCGCACAGGCGGCCCGAGTGGCCGGACACGCAAACACAATGTGAAACTCATCCCCGACAACGCCCTGGTCACAGCACAGGCAAACCCGCGCGGCGCGGGGGACCCTCTGATTCCGCTGCGCAACAAAGGGGAGCGTGGAGCACCCCAGCCGGAAGCGCACCACCAGACAGGTGCGCGAAAGGCGCACGCACGGCCTGCGTGGCCGGGCACTCAAACACGGCATGATACTCGTCCCCGAGAGCGCCCTGGTCACAGCACAGGCAGAGCCGCGCACCGCGGCACACCCCCTGATTTCTCTGCACGACAGAGGGGAGCGTGGAGCACCCCAGCCGAAAGCGCAGAACCCGGAGCACACGCGCCAGGCTCAGGCGAAGGCGGAAAAATGGGTTATGCTTAGTAGCATCGGGCAGGCTAAACCACCGCAAATATTTGCACAGGGTGGCGCCCTCGGACGGACAGGTGCGAGGGCAAACATCACAATACTGCCAGCATCCGTGCTCGCGCGCGGTGTGCAGGCGCATAATATCAGGAACCGAAAGCAGGGCCAGGCGGTGGCGGTTGATGTGCAACGGGAACCCCAAAGCAGTCAAGCTCGCGTGGACAGACCAGGCCCAATTCTTAACATTGCGAACAATGGCATCATCCCAATCTGAAAGCGCAACCGCCCGCCACAAACAGCCCTCCGGGCGCTGCGCCAGCGCGTTCCAAAACATGCATGTGCCGCGCAGCCAAATGTGCAACGGCGACAACACCCGCAACTCCCGCAGGACGATGGCGTGTGAAAGGCTGGCCGGCAGCTGAAGCAGGCGATGCCACAGCTGCAACTGCGCGCTCTCTAAATGGTCGCGGTCCTGTTTCACTGGGCTACTCAAGCGGCGGACACCCCACACCTCACAAGCATAGGACCCCGCCGGCGGGACGGCCTGCATAAAGAGCTGCCGCGTGAGCGCCAGCGATAGCCCGTCGCCCAACTCTGCAAACTGCAGCTGCAGGCGCGCCCAGCTGGCCTCCAAGCGCCCACACAGGTGCGGGAACCCGGCGGCGATGCCGTGCTCCGCCGAGAACACAACACCTAAATACTTATACTGGCTAACACGATGCAGGGGCGCGCCCCCGCACGTCCAGGCGGGCGCGGGCGCGCCCGCCGCAGGCCCCGTGCGAAACACCATAACCCGTGTCTTCGCCGTGCTAACGGCCATGCCTATGGCGGTGAGGTACGTGTGCACGATATCGAGCAGGCGCTGCAAGTCGGCGGGCGTGGTGGCTACCAGGCAAAAATCATCCGCGTACCCTAAGTCCGGCACCCGCCGGCCGCAGGCGAGCGCGGGGCCCGCGTCGGGCGCCCGCGCCCGCACGCCGTCCAGCAGGAGGCCAAAGAGTGTGGGGCTGAGCGAGCAGCCTTGTTTGACGCCGCGCACCGACGGCACGCCGGCGCCGCGGCGCCCGCCCACGCTGACGGCGTATTCCGCATTGGTGTACAGCGATTGGATGGCCGCCGGCATGGCGCCGTGCAGGCCCAGGCGCGCCAGCGCCTCCCACAGCAGCGGCCGCGGCACGCGGTCGTACGCGCCCTGCAGATCCAGGAAGCAGCAGACGAGCGGCTCCCGCCGGTGGCGCGCGCGGTCGAGCAGGTGTTGCAGGGTGAACACCGGGTGCAGCGTGGACATGCCCGGCCGGAAGCCCGCTTGCGACGGCGCCCGCAGGCCCGCCGCCTCCGTGTACCCCACCAGCCGCTGGTTGAGCAGCGCTGCATAGAGCCGCATGACCGGCCCCCCCCCCCCACCGCGATCGGGCGGTAGTTGTCCGGCTGGCTGGCGTCGCCGCGCTTATGCATCGGTACGACGAGGCTGACATTGGCGGCAGCCGGCACGGCGCCGGCGCGAAACCAGCCGTTAAGCGTGGCCGTCAGGGCAGGCACCGCCAGGTAGCTCGGTGGCTCCTCCTGGTCCGGCGCGCGTTGCGGAATAGGCGGGTGGGACGCTCGGCCTATGGGGACTGCCACCCGGGCCCGCACCCTTGTGAATGGAAAAGTTTCTCGCGGCTGCACCAGCAGTCAGTAGTTATGCACAGCTTGCCTCGAAGCCTGGCAGAGACGGGCGAGGCGTAGATGGGCTCACCGGTCAGCTCGCTGCTGATCACGGCAGCGTATGGTTTGCTCTCGGAGCATACGCGAATCCTGGGAAGTGCAGAAGTCCGCTGGCTGACCAACCCGGAGGTCCACACACTGCTGACGAAGCGTGTGGACTACCTGCTGCCCGTGATGCCGGGGCCGCCCAAGCTGCCGCCGGGTGCGGTGTGAGCTCCATTGAAGCCATGGGCTGGGCTGCCGGGCGCCCAACGCTCCCTCCCTCCTGTAGAGACTCCTAAGGGGCACAACACCGTCGATCAGGTGGCGCTGTCATCCTCTATGACCGGCAGGCAACGCCGCACTTCTGCAACGACGGCTACACGTGGCAGCGCGCGTCGTTCACGACCAAGCTCAAGGTGTGCGCGCGCGCCATGCGACGGCGCCGTGCGCTGGCTCGGTACGCGGCACAGCCTGACGTGCAGCTGGGGCTCACGCGTGCGCGTCTGCTCGCAGATCCTCGGCAGAGATGCTATCAAGGTCGTCTACTGGTATCCGGAGCAGGTTGTCGGCGCCCAGGTGGCCCCCGCGCACCTGCAGTGACAGGTGACACGCAGGTGTCGCTCACAGCGCCGCGGCCGGGCTGCTGGTTGCTACCCCCTGTGCGGGCGCAGCACGATTGCGCGGCTGCAGGCGCTTGCCAGTCCCAAGGGTTGGCTGGGCTGGGTTACTTTTTGGCAGCCGCAGCAGCGCTGGCTGGCAGAGTGGTCTTCAGTGCATGGACGGCTGCACCTGCGCTGACTGACCGAGGAGCAGGCCCGAGGCGTGTAGCCTGTGAGGGATGTAGCGACCGCAGGCCCAAAGGCACGGGCCTTACCTGGCACCGGGGCCGCGCAGGGCCCGCACCGGCGCTGCTACCGCCTGCTTGACAGCAAGGAGGACAAGGGCTTTGTCCTCATGCACTACTTGTACCCCAACACGCCCTGCGTCCGCCCCACTGAGGTGCTGCGCGACGTAGAGCGCGACCCTGCGCGCCGCCTGGGCACCGCCGTCACGCCGGGCGTGCCGGCGGCGCGCCCCTGCGGCTCTGTGTACGAGATGCACCAGGCAATTTTGGCCACCCCCCGCAGGACCTTTTCACTGAAATTACTGGAGACAGCCTGTGGTTCCAGCGCCGGGCGCCAGCGGCGCGGCCGCAAATTCTACGTTGCACTGCACTTGAGCCGTGGTGTGCAGCGCAGGTGGGTGCGCCGGGCCCGGCTGCAGCCGCGCAGGCCGCCATGTTGGCGGCCATGATGGCGCAGGCGCCCCGGCCGCTGCAGCGGCAGTTTGGCGGCCTGGCGGACGGCGTGGCCACGATGTCAGGTATGTACGTCGATGGTCCAGCCATGCGAGGTAACCGTATCTCACGACCACTGCTCGGCGCGGACCCGCCGCAGGTCTGTGATTGTCTCCCGGTGTCTGCGCAGGGCCGCGCAGCCTGGGCTGCCCGGGCTGGCGCCGGCGGAGCCCGCGCCTGCTGCCGGAGAGGCAAGCATGAGGCGGGGCGCTGCCCAGGGCGAAGCCGAGCCGGCGCCTGGCGCGGGTGCTGCTGCCGCTCGCACTGGTGCGGTCGGCAACAAGGCGGGGCGGCCTGCGGAGCAGGCCGCCGTGGGCCTGCCCGGGCGCAGATGTGCGGGCAAGCGTTGAAGCCTGTGACGGTGACGTCCGGGCACGCGCAACGACGCGTGTGTGTTGGACGTTGTCGCCATGTGTACAGGTCGAGCAGACAGTGGTCGGTGGCAACCCGCAGGCACAAGGGCTGGGTTGCAGGCCAGGGACACGCATGCCTTTGCTGTGGCCGGTCGACTGCTGGTCGGCTGGTTGGGTATATAATTATGTGGAGCGCAGTCTTGCGGAGCCGCCTGGCTCGCTGCAACCCACCATGCGGTGCTCTAATAGACTGGCTGATAGCACTCCTTGTTGTCCGTCGGGCAAGGCTCCGGCCACCGGCCACCCCAGCCCGTGCGCGGAGCGCCGCGAGCAGGCTGGCCGCGGCGCGCGCGGGCACGGCGATCAAGGCCTGGACAGCGGACGAGGAGAAGCTGTTTGTGGAGGGGGTGGCGCTGCACGGCCGCGACTGGGACGCCGTCGCGGCGCACATCGGCAGCCGCGACGTGCCTGCGGTGCGGAGCCACGCGCAGGGCTACTTCATCAAGCTGTGCCGGGCCGGGAAGCGCGTGCCGCGCAAGGTGGCCGAGACCGGCGGCGAGGGCTACACGATGTCCGGCAAGCCGCTGGACCCCGCATCCGCCACCGCGCGCATGCACGGCCTGACGGACGACAGGCTCGCCGGTGCGCCGCGCCCGTGCGCCTGGCGGGCAGCTGCTGCGCGTGGGATGCCGACGCGCGCGTGGCCCGCGTTCACCCGGGCAGTCGCCTGTCCCCGCACCTGCCCCTGCGCGCCGGCGGGCGCCGTGGCGCGTGCGGCCAGCCTTGGCGGACGGCCGTGGTGTGAGCGGGCGCGCGCGCCGTGGCGCCTGGCATGGGTCGAGGGCCTGCCGTATCTCACGACTGCTGCTCGGCGCGGCCCCCGGCGCGGCTCTGTAACCAGCCTGCTGGTGTGCCTGCGCAGAGCTGCAAAAGCTGGAGCTGCCCGGGCTCGGGGCGCCAGGCTGCGGTGCGCCCCTCGCGCAGCCCGTCGGGGAAGCAGTGCCCCTGTGCTGGGGCGTGGGCGGCCTTGATGCCTACCCTGCTGCTGCGGGCCGTGCCGCGGCCCGCCTGCATTGCTGGCTGTGACGGCACGCAGCCGTGCGGCGGCGCCGAGCCGTCTGTACCCTGCCGTGCCCTGCCTGGAGAGGCGGGTCGACCATGGTTGCTGTCGGACCAGCCACCGGCTCCCTGGCTCCCCGGCCCATGCGCGGAGCGACGCCAGCAGGCCGGCCGCGGCGCGCGCAGGCACGGTGATCAAGGCCTGGACAGCGGACGAGAAGAAGCTGTTTGTGGAGGGGGTGGCGCTGCACGGCCGCGTCTGGGACGCCGTCGCGGCGCACATCGGCAGCCGCGGCGTGCCTGCGGTGCGGAGCCACGCGCAGGGCTACTTCATCAAGCTCTGCCTGGCCGGGAAGCGCGTGCCGCGCGCGGTGGCCGAGAGCGGCGGCGAGGGCTACACGGTGTCCGGCAAGCCGCTGGACCCGGCCTCCGTCAACGCGCGCAAGTACGGCCTGACGGCCGACAGGCTCGCCGGTGCGCCGCGCCCGTGCGCCTGGCGGGCAGCTGCTGCGCATGGGACGCCGACGCGCGCATGGCCCGCGTGGACCCGGGGAAGTCGCCTGTGCCCGAACCTGCCCCTGCGCGCCGGCGGGCCCCGTGTCGCGTGCGGCCAGCCTTGGCGGACGGCCGTGGTGCGAGCGGGCGCGCGCGCGCGCTGCGGCGCCCGGCACGGGTTGTGGGGCCTGCCGGCCCGCATGACTGCTGCTCGGCGCGGCCCCCGGCGCGGCTTTGTGACCAGCCTGCCGGTGCGCCTGCGCAGAGCTGCGCAAGCTCAAGCCGGAGCTGCCCGGGCTCGCGCCCCCCACGGCCGCCGAGGTCATCGGCACGGTCAAGCGCGAGCGTCTGGCGGCGTCCCTGCTACCCATGCTGGTGAAGTGCTGGCACATCGGCGGCGGTCTGGGCCCGGGTGCGCCGCATGCGCAGGCCTGCGGAGCGGCGGCGTCTGAGCAGGTGCGTGCGGACGCCATTGTCATGGGGTCCCTGGCACGGCCATGGTTTGCAGTTCCACTGCCGATTTATTCCCTCGTAACCCTGTGTATATGAGATCTGACTGCGTGGCCAGTATGACTGTCTGTGCACTAGGAGCGCTAGGAGCATCAGCACCGCAGGGGCGTACTCCCCGCCCATGGGCGCGGGCATGCTTTGGCTGGGAGTTGCAGGACTAGGAGCATGCCATCCTCCTGCATGCTTGACCAAGCAGTCGCATTGATCCTGCGTTGGAGCATTATGCCAGGCTGGAGCTGGCTGTCTCTGATTGATGGGGAGCATGCGATGCCTGTTGGCATGCTCTTCCATGCCTCATAGGACATGCCAGGCGGCGCGCAAGGCGAGATGCGCAGGCGCGACACTCGCACAATATGTGACACAGGGTGGCTCGTGTGCGCAGCAGGGGCGCATGACCGGCGAGAGGCCGGGCTTCCAGGCGGAGTCGCAGCGGGTGGCGGCCAGGCTTATCGCGCTCAGGCGGGAGTTGCACAAGGCCAGCAAGCCTGCCGCTGCGCCTGCGGATGCACAGGCGCGCAGCGAGCTGGAACGTGCCGCACTGCCTGGTGGCCAACGGTCTTCTTGCAACACTGGCATGTGGTCGTCATGCTGCCCTTCTTTGCAGTCCATGCCGGCCTGGTGGAGCCGTCTGGCGTCCCCATTCGGCGGCTCAGCCCAGCATGTGTGCATACATGCATGAGCTGGGCGGGCTCCGCAGCATGCACCAGAGCACTGTCAGCAGCCCGGCGCATGCCCATTGCGCATGCGCTTCACCATGTACATTGATACCTCAGTATGATCCCTGCTGCGACAAGTAAAAGGCGCTGGGCCAGGCGGTCGGCCGCCGCTTGATGCGGCTACTGATAGGGATGCTGCAGGCGTGGCTCCGGCGTCGCGGCCGGGGTCTCAGCTTCTGACCAGGAGCGTGGCTTGAGCGCGCAGCGCGGCGGACCGGCGGCTGGGGCGGGCGCCTCCCAGGAGGCCACGGCGGTGGAGGAGGCTGAGGAGGAGGCACCTCCGGCGGAGATCGAGGAGGCGGAGGCGGTGGAGGCCGAGGAGGGCGAGGAGTCGGAGGACGAGGAGGAGGAGGCCGCGGCGGAGGAGGACGCCCGGCGGAGCACGCGCGCCGGCGACGAGACGCCCTCCGCCCGGGCCTGCGCCGCACCCGACGCACCACCGCTGCCGATCGTGCTGCGTACCACGAGTGCTGCCAGACGCTGTGCGACCTGGCACTGCTGGTTGTGGTGGCTGCGTGAACGAGAACCTGTTGCTCGTGGGGTGCTCAGAGCTCATGTGCAGTCGTGCAAGGGTCCCGGGGTGCCGGCCCTGCCTGTGCCATCGCCTCCAGTGAGGTCTCGCCGCAGGAGGCATTTCTACTAGTGCTGTGCTGTTCGCGCCGCAGTCACGGCGCCCGCGCCCGCGGGCGCGCGGGGCGTCCGGGCCTCCGCGCCGCATGCGGCGGCGATGGCGTCGGGCAGCGGCGCGTCTGCGGGCGCCTGGGGCGCGCGCAACAGCGCGGTGGGTGCGGATGCGGTGATGACAGCCGCGGAGGGCTCGACGGGCGAGGAGGACGATGAGGTGCCCGCCCGCACTGAGGAGCAGCATCTCCAGGCTGCCATCGAGGCGAGACATGCGCGACTGACGGCTTGCAGCGCCCTGCGCCAGGCCATGCAATTGGCATTAGGCACCACGCTGTACAGACATGCTGTATCGACCACATGTCCGGCCGACCATTCGTGCTGCAATGTCGACAGGGCTGACAGCGCTGCATGCATGCCATGATGAGGTAATGCTTGCGCTCCCGCGAGTGGCGGTTGCAGCCAGACTTCTGCCCTGGCCATGCAAGCGTGCGTGGCCGAGCCGGGGCTGGGCCGGCCCAAAGGCGTCCCGCTGGGCGCGACCGCGGGCGCTGCCGCTGCCACGCGCGCTCAGCGCCAGGGCGGTGAGCGACACTGTGCTGTGTAGTGGTGCCAGTGCTGGTGACTGCCGCTGCGTCGTTGCGCAGGAGGGCCGGGCGGAGCAGGCGGCGCGCCCGCTCGAGCGCGCCCCGCTGGGCGCGGGGCTGCCGCTGCCGCGCGCGCCCGGTGTCGGCGGGCGCCAGGCGGCGCTCTTCGGCCTGCGCAACACGGTCGACCTGGAGATCTGCTACATGAATGCCGCCGCGCAGTGCCTGTGGCACTGGGGGCCGTTCCGGGAGCGCCTGCTGCGCCTGCCGGCCGGCGCCCTGCAGGTGGGCCGCCAGCATGCCTGGTCCGGCTCCATGCCAGTCGAGCCCTGCTTGATAGCCACACAGCAGCTGCGTGCCGTTCGTCAGCGCCCTGGGGCCTTTCAGGGCTTTCCATTGGCGCACGGGGCCCCATGCAGGGCTTGGCAGCCAGTGTGCCGTGCAAGCTGCGCATGCGTGTTTGTTGTCCGCGCCCGGGGGAGCTGACGCGTCTGGCAGCACGGGCAGAGCAATGCTTCGGGTGGAGGCAGGAGGGTCGCACCTGGCGGGGTAACACTTCAAGGGGTTTGTGTTGGTCACAGGGCACTCTGGAGCAGAGCCCGGTGGCGGCGCTGCGCGCGCTCTTCGAGGACCTGCTGCGGCGCGGCGGCGGCGGCGGCGGCGGCCACTTTCAAACACATGTCGGGCAGCTGCGCAAGACCCTGATGGCCATCGATCCCAGGGCGTACCGCGCGGGCGCGCCCTTCTCGAGGGGTTGGTTGACGTGGCCTGCGTGGCACTGCGTCAGACCACTCTTGCGACCGATTAGGCGGCCTGATCCGGGCCCGCTCTTTCTCCATTGCCCATCCTCGCAGGTGTTGGGCGCTGCCGGTGCGTATTGTGCACGCTGAACACTACCGAGGGCATGCCACGCTTTCAACAGAGAACGTGGCGACAGGCATATGCGCTGAACGCTTCGATCCTCACGCGCATGATCGACCACGGTTTCAGCAGCACAGGGCTGGTGCGTGTGCAGGGCTGATGGGCGATCCTGCGGATGTAATCGCCACCATCTTCCAGGACCTGGCCTCGTTCGAGGAGGGCCGCGTGCTGGTGGACGCCGTGGCCGGCCTCCGCCTGCAGTGCGCCGGCTGCAAGTGCGATTGCACGTACACCGCCGGCCTCGCGCCCGCCGAGCCGCTGTGCGCAGAGCTGCAGGCGCGCGCAGCACCTTGCCCTCGCACAACTTGTTGATGGGCAACCCCCCAGTGCACCTGCAGCCCCTTGATGGTCGCCCATGCCGGTTCGCCTCGGCCCATCCTGCTCAGAGCCCGTGCGGTACCCGCCCTGCTCAGCATACATGGCAGGCCATGTGCCTCTGTCACGTGAGCCCCCGAGCGCTGCCGGTCTGCTCCCCGACAACTCTGTGACTCTCTGGGTTGCTGCTGCAAGACGTGCGGCTGCACAGGCGCTGGCGGCTGGCGGCAAGGCGCCAATGCTGGGCATTGCGCTGGGGCGGCTGCGCTTGCGGTGCACAGTGTGCGGCCAGCGCGCCGTGCAGGCCATTTTGGTCACCAGCGCGCACGGCGCGCCGACAGAGTTCGTGCTGCAGCTCGCCTGGCGTCCGCAGTCGGGTGACATCGGCGCCCTGCTTGCGGCTCTTCACGAGGCGCGCCAGCGCGTACTCCATCAATCGATACGAGTACACGAGCGTGGTCTGGTGGCAGTGCTTGGCGCACGGGCGTGTGTCATGCAACACCGCTCGCCTGACAGACAACTTGCAGGCTTGTTTGCTGTCGGCTATCTGCTACCTGCATGCATGTAATGGCTGGTACAGCGTGCATCTCTTGCGCCTGTATACATGGCCTCCAGTGCAAGATCTTTGCCTGGGCGCAACCACGTGCCTGACACGATCGCGCATGTTTGCACCGTGCGGGCACCAACCAACACACGCGCTGTCCAGCGGAAGCGTGAGCGGGTCTGTGTACCACACGCGCGCAGATCGACCTGGGCCAGGCGTACCAGGCGCAGGCGGAGGGCGGGCTGGACTATGCGCTGCAGGCGATGGCGTGCTACGCCAGCCGCCACCACCTCGCGTTCGTGTGCGGCGGGGACGGGCAGGGCTGGACCCTGTGCGACGACTTCGATGTCAAAAGCGTGGGCGGCTGGGACAGCGTGCTCCGCATGTGCAGGGAGCGCCGCTACACGCCGACCGTGCTGCTGTACGCGCGCAGGGGCCCCGTGCGGCCGCTGTGAGGCGGGGCTGGTGGCTGCGGCTTCTGGCCCAGCGTGCCTGACCATCTTACAGCTCCTGAACGCTGCTTGCTGTCATGTTTGCTTGTATGATGTATTGTGTGGTGCTTTCAAGGGGGGATGCGCAGAGCATGCCAGTGGCCATTCAGTCGACCCGCGCAGAGGCGGGTTGCCCTGTGCGCGCCCTGTTTGTTTGTTTCCTTGCTAGCCTGCATCTGGGGTGTTGTTGTAGCACGCGCTGCTGGCCAGGGTGTCTTGGCTCTGCAGCGCCCGGACTGCACGCTGTGGGGAGTGGCGCCTGCGCTCGGAGCAGGATCGCCTGGCGTTCAGCGATCCTGCTCTGCCGCGGCTCCGCCTTTTGGTGTGCGCGTTTGCGCGCGCACGCACAGCCGCCCGCCAAGACACTCAGGGCACTGCATCCGGTCTGCAGGCCTCGCTTGTGCTGTGAAGGTTGTCTGGGCGTCGTGTCTTAGCTTAGGCAGCAGTGAAGTATGTGTACTTGCCAGCCTGCAACTGGGGTTTTGTTGTAGCACGCGCTGCTGGCCAGGGTGTTGTGGCTCTGCAGCGCCCGGACTGCACGCTGCGGGGAGTGGCACCTGCGCTCGGAGCAGGATCGCCTGGCGCTCAGCGATCCTGCTCTGCCGCGGCTCCGCCTTTTGGTGTGCGCGTTTGCGCGCGCACGCACAGCCGCCCACCAAGACACTCAGGGCATTGTATCCAGGCTCTGCTTTTGTGCAGGCCATGCTTGTGCTGTGCATGTTGTCGGAACGGTCCTGCGCTAGCTCAGGCGGCAGCGAAGAACGTGTACTGCAAAGAATGGGTTAGTGACAAACTCAAGTGCATCTGGCCTGGGTCTGGATGTGCAAGGCCAGGAAAGTCTGGTGGGTTGTGACAAGGTCTGCCAGGAAAAGCATGCATACCTGCATCCTTATTACGCATGAGCCGAAGCTAAGGCTGCACACAAGCGGCGGCACACCGCTCTTCTATAGGCAGGACCAGGCAAAATATAAAAGCCCTGTCATGTCGCTGTGACATGCAAATCAACCTCATGGCCTCATGCTCATGCCGCTTCATGTTGCTTATGCGCTCACGCGTTCGCGCTCACCTGCTGCAGCCCTTTAGCACAGCTTGCGGCACGTCGCAGGCCAGGGGGTCGTCCAGCGCGTCAGCCGCTGAGTCCGGCCGCGATGCGGCCAAGGCCGCTGCCAGGCCGTATGTCGTATGCTGCGTACCTGCGCGTGGTAGGTATATTTTGCATGAGCACAGACGCGGTCAGGGCCCGGCTGCGCGCGGAGCTGCTTGTGTAAGGGCGCGCCCCTTGCGGGCCTTGTGGACGGCTCGGCTGCGCTCGCAGGGCTCTGGATCGTACAAGGCGCAGGACAGCATGCTGCACAGCGCCGTAGAACAAACGTAACTGCTGATATCGGCTCGCTGTGGTCCTGGCAAACATGAACTGCCAGCATCCATGCCACATGCAGCATGCAGCATGCACACTATTTTGTTGGCATGCAGCGGCTGCACAGGCCTGCATGTATGCCTGCATATCCGCCTGTATATCTGAACGATGTGCGCCCGCATGCATGCTTGGTGCATGTGCATGCTCGCTCACGTGCTCTGCATGCATGGCATGCAGGCTTTCCAGTGCATGCAACAGCACATGCATGGCGTAGCGCTTGTTTGCATGCTTGCGCTCGCCGCTGTTGCTGCGCTGCCTCGCTGTCAGTGTGTTATGCTAGAGACAATGGCAGTTTTCGAGCATGCTCCATGCACAGGATAATATAATAAACAGCTTTATTAGTAGCTCATGTGCTTGTATCCGTCCAAGGTATGTCTTCACGTTCCTTTAAGGCTCGTGAAGCGCCAGCAAGAGCGCCCAATGCCAGGTCCTGTCTGTGCTGTGCGCGAGCGAGGCACTGAGAGTCTGACTTGCGCGGGGAGCCGCCGCTTGGTAGGCAGCGCAGAAGGCGGCGTCCTGCTGCTATGCAGCCCGCCAGTATGCCTGCTATGGCCCGCTCCCGCCCGCTGTCGGCCAGGCGGAGCGCACAGAGCACCAGTACAGGGCTCTTCACTGGGCCATGCGCGCGGTACGCCCAAAAGCTGAAAGCGCCTTGAGCGCCCAAGCGCCTCGTTCGGTTGGGGTGACTGCAGGGAAACCAGGCGGAGCACTTTGCCCGTGCGGGCCGCCGTTCTTGCACGTGTCACACCAGCAAACCAAGCACCTTGGACTCGAGCGCGCAGCCAGCTGGGCATCACGCGCACGGTGCAGCTGGCGCAGCTGAACCTGTACAACCTCCCGTTCCTCAAGCGGGACGCGGTACGCGAGGCCGCCTGCAGCTCACGCACCTGATCCCTGCCTGCGCAGGCCAAGCTCTTCAAGGGGTCAGCTGTCTGCCTTCTGTTGGATGCACAGCACAGTTGGATGCACAGCAGAGTCACGCGCTGCACTTTTCGCTGGGGCAGTGCTGATGTCCACTGCCCAAACAGGCGCGCGCAGCACGGGCGCTCAGTCCTTGGCTGTGCACGAGTCGTCTTGCCATGCACATGCTGCATGCCCAGTGACCGCAGGCGCCTCGCGCGTGCAGGAGTCTGGCGAGCTGACGGACGCCGAGCGCAGCGACCTGGTCGCAGTGCGCTGCCCTCGCCAGCGCCTGCTGTGACTCTGCTGCCGCCCCGCCTGCCCTGGGCCGTCAGCTGCATGCTCTCTGGTAGCATATGCCGGGGCACCTCGCGCACCAACACACTTCCTATG